>ERZ773069.411-NODE-411-length-29127-cov-21.658537_pt1 | contig 29127 bp, 18 predicted proteins | sample MGYA00580619_ERZ773069 | MGnify/ENA primary metagenome ERZ773069 (study PRJEB29015, sample SAMEA2738007) | human oral metagenome | biome: human oral; feature: human-associated habitat; material: dental | place: China | collected 2108 ...
GCGGTCTAATATATCAGCTACAAGGCACATATGCTCCGATAACGGACAAGTATGACTTAGACAAAGACGGAGATACGAGCGAAGTTTATACGGATATGTCGGGGAAGGAGCAGGGAGACGCGCATCACACATTTATGCGAGACTCTTCGACTGGTAAGATAAGAGATTTCCTTGACATGGAGGAGTTGTTCACGAATGTAATCCCGTATATGTACAATGTACAGGTGATGGCAAGCGGGAATGACGATGGGACAGGCTTTTTAGGGGACGCGGTGCTTGGTTCTGACTACAGTGTTTATGAGAAGAACAAGAAGTATTGGTTGTTCCGTAGTAACTGGGTAAATAAGATAGTTGAGGACAGGTCGTATCGGGCGAAGGCGACTATAGGGTATTATGACGAGTCTGGAAACAAGGCTTCGGCGGTAATCAATTCGTCACTAGACCCGTCAAGTTACGCGAAGTATCGAAAGATGGTATTTAGTGAAGCGCAGATGGAGCAGATGCGTTTAACGGAGCAAGATTTGTCGATAGTCGAGCTTAGAATCCTAGAGGTAAACAGGAGAGTAGAGAAGGAGTGGACGAGTTTAATCAACTACTCAAGTACTGACAAGTTAAGCGCAGAGGTTTTGTACAGACAGATGGCGATAGACGCGCTGTTGACTTTTGATAAGGTGTTTTCGTCTGGAAACAAGCTAAGTGCGGCGTATCAGTTATATCCGACAACGCTTGATTTGCGGAATGTATCGTTTGACAGTGTGTTTAAGCTACTGGTAATGAGTGCAACGAATGCGCCGCAGACGCTAAACAAGGATACGATGAAGGTAGTGATAGAGAACGGAGATATGCTGTCAACGATATTGCTGTTGCTGGATGCAGTGCTAGGAGTGGCGCTTGCGCCGATGCTAAGAGACTTAGGAATCGCGGTAGTGACACTATTGTTTATCTACGAACTAATAACGGGCTTTATCTTTAAGCGAGGCAACAAGAATCAGCTAATGGCGGGTGCGGCATTTTTGTTTGTGAAGGTAGCGGCGCTAACGGTGGCGTATTACGAAGTATTCAACCTCATGATAACGGTAACTGCGCCGAATCAAGTGTTGCGGCTTGATAATAACATGGGGTGGAGCGGACACGGAACATGGTTTATCTTCCTCATGATATTCCTTGCGTCAGCGGGGTATGTATACGCGCTCGTTAAGTTTATTATTATCTTTGCGGTAACGCATCGGTATGACATGGGCTTTGAGGCTACAATGTTTACACTTAACTCGATAGCGGGTAAGACGAGAGGCATTCTAAGTAAGGTAACGGGAATTGACCTAGGTGGTAATGCGGCGAGTTCGGCGGAGAGCGGAAGTAGTGGAAGCGGAATGGAAAGCCCTGTTCGAGTAGTCGAGGGCGGTGCAAGCGTGGGTAACGGCGAGCCTACGGTAGTTACGGTAGACGAGGACGAGAGCGATAATAGTAGTGCAGTGGATGACGATAGAGAGCAGAGCGGATATAGTTATTACGAAAACGAGGGTTCTTCTGGGTCGTCCAGTGCATCCGAGATAGACGACATGATAGAGGACGGAGAGGACAAGCAGAAAGAGGATAAACAGAAAGAGAACGAGTGAGAGGAGTAGGGAATACGGGAAGGAAGCTTCCCGTATATACCTACGATAAAATTTTTGTATTTTGCGCGTCACCAGTTAGATTTAAGTTAAATAGTAACAAGCCTAGCCAAGCATGTTGCTTGGCTATTGGCTTAATTAGATGCATATTAGTAGGAGAGGGTGCTTATGAACAGCAAGCGACTTAGGATGAACGAGCAAGGGCGCATGTTTATCCCGATGAATGTCGAGGGCGGGGGATATGACGAGAATTTCTTTAGCACGCCAAAGTTAATTACAGTGGGATTGCTTGTATTAGTGCTTGTGATATTGATTGCGACACTAGCGAGTCCAGAGAACAGGCTTAGTGCGCTGGGGAAAGTGCTAGCGATAGTATTTTATCTGTTTATCGCATCGTTTGTAGTTAGATATGTGATATTCGAGGAGCGCTACTATTTCAAGATGTATAAGAAGATGTTAGCGAATCAGAATCCGACTACTGCGGTGTTTTGGCGTATAGCGGCGATAAGGGATACTGTTAGGGGCGGTATTCTTCGGTATTCGGACGGAAAGTACGGTGCTATCTTAAAGCTTGAGAGAGATTCGATAATCGGAAAGAACTCGGAGTTTAGGGAGAGTCATTTTGACGCATTGTCAGATTTTTATAAAGAGATAGCACTAAGGAAGCTGGCGTTCGTGCAGTTAAACATGATGGAGCGGGCAGACAACGATTCTCGTATACCAGCGCTAGATACGCTGATATTAAACGAGCCGAACGCGAATCTAAGGAAGGTTTTGCAGTTAGAGCTAGGATATATCAAGAACAGGTCTAGGGAGACTTTGTATGAGACAGACTATATCTTAGTTTATACGACAAAGCTTGAGCGGGTAGACAGTTTAATCAGTGACATACAGTCTTGTGCCTCGATTTTACTGGATGGCGCGTATAGCGGGTTTGAGATATTAGGGCAGAGAGAGATAATCGACCTTCACAAAGAGATATTCGGAATCGGCTACTTTAACCTAAGCGAAGCGTCTATAAATACCTTTAACGAGGTAGGGGCTAAGAAGAAAGCCATCACATTAAAGGCGTTAAAGCTAACGAACGGGCGCACGGTAGAGCTTACGAAGCGGGATACGGACATTATCAATCGTTTATTAAAGCGGGTAGAGGACGGAGAGGTAGACATATCGGATATATCGGTCTTAAAGGCTCTGGGAGACAACAGGTTTGTATCTACGACAGCGGAGCGGGGAAGTTGGGGATTGCACGGGCTGGATATAGAGCTGGATGAAGAGGAGCAAGATAGCGATACAAGCGAGGCAGGAGAAGAAGAGAAGGGGGGAGAGGAGACAAGCAGACAAGTGAGTATCGAGGAAGAGGTAAAGATAGCGGTCGCGGAGAATATTCGTGCGAACGCGGCGTGGACTATGGACAGCGGTAAGAGAGAGGGCAGGAGTTTATCGGGGCGAGCAGAAGCGGACAAGGAGTCTGGTAAGCTCGTAACTAGCACTAAGCCAGAGGTTAGAGACACGACTAAGCCTGTGTCTAACGAAAAGGCAGAGGTCAGAGACTCTGGAAAGTCAGTACAGAGCGATAAGACAGAGGAAAGTAAAGAGTATGTCGCTAGTCCAGTATTTAACGAGGATGTAGACTGGGATAAGGAGATAGATTTCTAAGGAGGGAAGCATGAATATTTTAATTTGCGCGGGGTATAAGTACGAGAGTTTAACAAGCTCTCTTACGGCGATGTTTCGGGACGGTTCGGTAAAGGTAAGCGGAGTTCCGCTGTTGTCTGATGTGGACGAGTTTATTGCGAGGGGAAGCACTTTTGATAGAGCGATTATCACAGAGGAAGCTATCACAGAGGACGGGAACCTCACAGAAATTGACGATATGTTGGTGGTTGTCGAGAAGTTTGCGGAGGAGATGTCGGGGGTATTTGACGATAAAGAGGCTGTATTTATCTTAAACAGCGAAGAGTTAGCGGATGCCGTGCTTACGCAGTTGTTTATGAGTTCGGATAGAGTGCGTGTAGTGCTTAGAAGTCGGATAGACAGTCTAAACATGTCATATCTTCGAGATTTAACGCTGGTTCGGTTGCAGGATTTCAAAACGAATCAGCAGTTAAAGAAGTCTGTTTTTACGCAGGGGGCGGTAAGCAGTAAGGTAGACGAGAATATAGGGTTGGGTGACGAAGAGGAGCTTTCATTTGATGATGAGGAGAAAGATAACAAAGAGAGTGAGGCAGATTTCAGCGACCTAGACGGGTTGTTTGGGGAAGATGCAGACGAAATATCGTTTGATGACGAAGAGAAGTTCGATTTTGGAGAAGGTGCGGACGAGACAGAGGAGTCAGAGGGGGATACTCCAAGTTTATCGGAAGAGGACGAGGAGTCCGAGGAAAGCGGAGAGAGTATCGAGGAAAAGGACGCTCCGAACCCGCTTGGAGACGCGGACGAAATTACAGATTTTTCGGGTTTGTTTGACAGCGAGACCGACTCTGAATTTGACACGGAAAGTAGCCAAAACGAGCCGAACCAAGAAAAGCTACAAACTTCAGAGAAAAATGAAAATTCAGACGGTCAGTTTAGCGCGGGCGCAGAATTATTTGATACTTCAGAAAATTTTGGTATAGACCAGACAACAAAAACGGTTATACCAGACCCTCAAAATTCAGGGCTTTCCCCGACCCCCCATTCGGGAGAAGCCAGTGTAAACTCTTCGGTTACAGCTTCTCAAAAGAAGGGTCTTTTGGGAGGGATTTTCGGTGGTAAGGGGAAGGGGTCGGTAGCCGCTCCGAAGGTCGATAAGCCTCGTCCGACTCCGAAGCCAAAGAGGGGAGAGAGGAACAGTGCGGCGACTATAGAGGAGCTAAAGCGTTTAATCGAGTCGTATAAGTATCGCGGTAAGGTTGTGCTGTTTACGGGGACAAAGGATAGCGGCACATCAACACTTGTCGCGAATATGGCGAATATCGTGAGTAAGCTCGGCGGGACAGCGCTGGTGGTGGATTTAGCGTATAACGGACGGACGCAGGCGTATATGACGGGCGAGGCATATCGGAATCTGCATAGTGCGGGCGCGGATACGAATGACTTAAGGCTCTGCTTAAATAATAAAAAGGCAGACATCTTAAACTACGCGGCTACGGTAAGGCAGGGATATAACTTGCTCGGCACGGGTTTAGGTGTAGATTTCGAGAAGCCAAAAGACATCGTTCGGAATATCGACAATGTAAAGAGTTTTCTGTATTCTGCGAAAAGCACATACAATCTGGTCTTTATAGACGCACAGTTTAGCGACATTGTAGGCGAGTTTAAGGAGTTTGAGGACGGGTCGGATATAATTGTCCTAAATACCACTTCTACGACAAAGGCGATGCTTGAGTTTATGCTTTTGATGTGCAACATCGAGGACAGTCAGTTAAGAGAGAACTTCTTTAGCAACTCAAAGCTCGTGTTTAACAAGGCGACCGACAACAGGTTTTTACTCGGACGGCAGTTTAAGAGCTACTACGAGATATTAACGGAGCTTGACGGGATTGTGCAGAATCTAACGACCTATACGGCTGGATTTAGCGAGATGAATATAGTAGGAGCGATTCCGTATGACGCAAGTAACGACAAGATGATGTTTACAGACAGGTTAATCTCTGACGGCAAAGAGTACACAGGACTTTTTGCAGAAGTATTATTAAAAATATTAAAGTGAGGTTTGCGATGGCGGCGCAGTATACGGTAAATTTCAGTGTAGAGGGTGCAGACGAACTGGATATAGCTTCGGAGCGTCTTACAGGGGAGACAGGAAGTACGGTTTATGTGCTTCTAAACGAGGAGTCGAATAACAGGCTTTATGACTACTATGCGTCCGTAAAGACGCTGATTCTAAAGGGGAACAGGGTAATACTGTTCCTTTCGGAGGATAGGAGTAAGATAGGGACGCAGATAGCGATGCTACTGGTGTCGTATCGGCAGTATGACATTTACAGAATCGAGAAGGAGAGTTTATTAACTTCGGAGTATCTAAGAGAAGTTGCGGAGAGATGCCCGACATATGAAGAGGTCGAGACCTTTATCAGCAGTGACATAGCGACATATGACAAGCTAAACGAGGTGTTATCAAAGTTATCGGATTTAGCGCAGGGGAATAAGCTTGAGGAACTGACAAGCGAGATAATGAGTAACATAACGGTGCTTGAGAGTACGATAAATGTCGTGGATTATCTAAAGAACCTTGCGGATTCTTCGACTATTGGCTTCAAGGAGACAGTAGAGAGGCTTGGAGCGGAGTTAAAGGACAGGGAGAGGGAGCTTGAGAGTGCAAAGCAGGAGAGAGACGCAAAGGAGTTTAGTCTAAGTCGTTTGCAGACTAAGGTAGCGGAGCAGGAAGATGAGATAGCAAAGTATAAAGAGAACTTCGAGAAGGCGTATACGAGTGAGGGTAGCGGGGTGCTAAAGTATAGCACGCTAAGTATCCGAGATATACAGACGACTACGAACGCGGTGCTTTATTTCAAGGAGATAGGGAAGCTTAGATATATCAATTCCTTTGTGATTGCGTTGATGAGCGTGTTGCAGAAGATACATAAGCTTTCTGTGAAGCTGTTAATCTATGACGACAACGCGAATTTCGATGTCTACAAGCCGTTGACCTTTGTAGACGGTCGGATATATCGGGAGAGCAAGGATATATTTATCACGGCGGGAAAGAATGACGCTATGGTAGTAACAGAGCCAGTGTCGTTTATCTTAAGCGACATGCTAAGGAGTCGGAATTTCGATGTAGTTATCGTTTACGACCGTTTAAGGCAGAAAGAGGACTTGATAACTGGAATACAGGTCTTTAAGTATTATGTGGTTTCAAGTAGCAACGACTACAAGGGACTAAAAGCAACGATACCAGACGTTCCAGACGAGTATATAATCGGTCATCCGTATATTTCTGACAGGATTATAGGGTTAGGCGACATAGAGCGTAGGTTAATCAGTCAAGGAAAGGCGGCGGTCATGAGTAACTATTGCCGTTTAACAAATGCCTGCGGGGATAAGGGAATTATTTTCAACGAGATATTAGACAGAATCAATGTAAACTTCATGAAACAGCGGGGTTAAGGAGTTTACAGCAAGTAAGACAAGGGATAGCGAGGATAAGGGATAGCGAGGTGGCGTAAATGCTATTTGGGAAGAAGAAGCCGCGTAAGGGCTTAGAGAGTGGCGTAGAGAAGAAAGTAGCGGCTACGCCGCCCGCAAAGGTAGCGAGCAAGAAGGGTTTGTCTGGGGCAAAGAAGAGCCGTAAGGGAACGAAGCTCGACATGTACGATATGATAATCGCGAATTTGTATTCGGGAAGCTCAATCGTAGAGCCAGATACGGACTTGGACAAGACGCATATAGACATAGGGTTTAGTAATATCACTTCGGAGAAGTATATTATCAAGTATTTCATGATAAACTCACTTCCAGACTGGTTAGCGCCGAATGTTCTGGATAAGATAAGGATGGCGTGCTTAAAGAAAGGGGTTCGGATTAACTATTATATCTATGGCGAGCCGCATAAGATAAACTGGGATTCGCCAGAGATGAAGAACAGGATGCGGACATGGCGTAGGTACGCGCAGGAGGGAAAAGGCGGTGATGTCTTTGACTATCGTAACAGGCGCGATGAGGAGTTAGCTCGGCATAGAATCGTAGAATCGACCTCATACTTAAATGTTTCGGAGCTGGATAATAAGCGAGAGCTACTAAAGGTAAGTTTAATGGTCGAGGTAGCGGGTCTTAGGGATGATGAGTCTATCGCGAATATGGGAGATTCTGTGCGGCTGTTAAAGGACATGTGCGCGAGGAACGAGATAGGACTCTTAGAGATTCGAGTAAACATGATAGACTGGCTACAGCAGTTAGGTATATTCAGCCTGCAAAGGATAAACGAGGTTTATAAGCGTATCACGAAGAAGATATTAACGGACGACATTCTAGCTAACTTTAACAGCTATAAACAGGGTAGAATCGGAAAGTCTGGTATACCGCTCGGAATCGACACGAGTTCTATGGCACCCGTCTTAAAGGAGTTCAAGGAGAACTCGTCTGATGCAGAGAATATTTTGATTTGCGGTACAAGTGGTAGTGGAAAGTCAATGTTTCTAAAGGTTTTGCTGACTTGGATGATGACAAAGTATGTCGTAACGGTTCTTGACTACGAGGGAGATGAGTATAGCAACCTAGAGTCGCTGGTTTATGCGGGGAATCCGAAGGATGCGATTCAAATTTCGATGGGAAGCGGAAGTACAGCGTATTTCGACCCGATGCAGATAGGTGATTTAACAGGGGATGACAGGATAGACAACGACCTAAAGGACGATGCGGTTGAGTATATCATGGCGACTTTCCGAACTATCATTGCAGGTACGGACGGGGAGCTAGGTACGCTAAAGACTTCGATAGTGAGTGAGGCGGTAAAGCGTGTTTATGAGGACGCGGGCGTAACGAACGATAAAGACACTTGGAAGCGGTCAAAGGGGTTACGGATTTCGATGGTGTATGAAGAGATAAAGGACATGGTTTTATCGGAGGAGTATCGAGATACGAACAGCGATGACGCGAAGCATAACGAGGCAAAGGATATACTGGAGTCTTGCAGGCAGTATTTTGAGGAAGGCGAGATAAGGGCAGGAACCTTTGCGAATCCTATAGATATAGATAGCCTTAGAAACTGTCGTTTAATCGTATTTAGCTTTGGACAGAAGGGTGCGGATGCGGAGAAGCAGGATAAGACGCAACTTGCTTTGAAGCAACTTTGCGTAGCGAATATTTCAACGCAGATTTCAAACTACTGTAAGTATGTTAGGAAGTGCTTTAATGTAAAGGTTTGGGAGGAGTATCAGCGCTGGGGAGAGATAGCGGGAAGTTCCTCACTCATCGGAAACTGTATGACAGGCGGTAGAAAGCGCGGAGAGATAAACTTTATCATCACGAACGACCTAAGTAACATGATAGACGAGAGTAACAAGATAAACGCAAAGTTACTACAGAATCTAACGGGATATATTATCGGTTCTATCAAATCTAGGAGTGTTAGAGAGAAGTTTTGCGACATGTATAACATCCCAGAGATGAAAGCGCCGCTTGAGAAGATATATAAAGCCTCGTCAAAGAAGAGGACGAAGGGGGACAACACATACAGCTTATATCGTCACTCATTTTGCGTGATAATGGATAGCGGAGAGAAGGCGATAGTAAAGGCGATGTTGCCAGACGAGTTGTTAAACAGTAAGTTGTTTAAGACAGGCGTAGATATAGAGGGAAATACAGGGTTTAAGCGATAAGAGGAGGGTAGTATGTATATACTGTTGTATTTGATAGCGTTGCCCGTCATTTACATAGCGACCTTCCGAAACGATTTTGATAAAGAGGTCATGAGTCGGGCATATCCGTTTATTTTTCTTTGTAGCGTGGTAATGCTCGTGATGTTGTTTGCATAAGAGGGGGTGAGGGAGCTTGGGAGCGGAGCAGGACATACTAGAGGCTCGGAATCAAGGCGGCATGGCAGACGGGTTTTCAGATAGTGAGAGTTTAGATGATTTGTTCGGAGATTTCGGTGATTTAGGGGGAGATAGCGGAAACGGGTCGGGAGACGGGAACAGTAGCTTTGGGCTTGATGATTTAACGGGTCTTGATAGCTCTGGCGGTATCTTTACAGACCCGAACGGAAGCGCAGGAAACGCGGGAGTTACGCAGTATGGCGGGTTTAATAACGGACAGCCTGCGGCGAATGCGGGGGGAGATAGGCTAGATAAAGTCTTAGACGCAACGATGGACGGTGCGGTAGGGACTTTTGAGGTTATAAAGGTCTTGGTCGGGAGTATCGGAAGCAGGAATGCGGACGATATAGGGAGTTACAGCCTAAATCTCCTAAAGACGGGCGGGGTGTTTATAGTGTTTTCGTTGTTTGCTACGATAGGCGGTGTATTAAGCGGCTTAGGGCTGTTACGGTTTATGGGAATGCCGTTTAAGATGCTAACGAGCGGGATATTGCTAACGGGGACTTCGTTTCTCGGGTTAAGCGGAGCGGCGATAAAGCTAATGGGTGGGAAGGATTTGCCGACATTTGAAGAGGATGCCGCGAATCTGCCAGATATAGACAGTAACGCAGGGGAAGCAAGTAGCACGGGAAGCGCCGAGGAAGAGGCAGATGAGCTGTTTGGCGGTCTGGATTTTGGGGATGACGAGGAAGAGGAATCGGAGAGCGGGTTTAGCTTTGGGGACGATAGAGAGGATACAGTAGCAAGCTCTAGCAGTGAGTCAGAGGGGAGTTTATTTGATAGGCTCATGCGTAGCGGAGATAGTAAAGAGAGTGCGGGGAGTTTAGAGAGTGTACCAGAGAATGTGCCGATGATAACTCGGGAGTTCCTAGTAAAGACATTCAAGCCATTCTTTAAGCCGAATAATCCAGATTTTACGAAGGTAAGGACATACGGTTCGGACGATGCGAAGTTTCGAGAAGCAGAGACAGCTATTGTATCGGCGTATGCGTCAGCGGCGGGCAGGGACATAGCAGAGATAGCGAGCAGTGTTTATTTAGGGTCATTTGAGGAGACTTTGTATTGCTACAAGTTTTCGGTAAAGCGTGTTCCGAAGGTAAGGGTAACAGAGAGTTCGTTGTCGGACGAGATACGGGCATATTTTGTAAACTTTGATACGGCAGAGAAGCGAGATATAGCGGAGATAACGACCTCGGTAACAAAGAATGCGGATATGTATGACATAACGGTATCTAGGTCAGCGAAGGCGGGGGTAGTAACTCTAGGAGACTGTTTAGAGGAGAGCGACATTTACAACTACTTCGTAGACGAGGGGCATAAGTTGCCAATCATATCGGGTATAGACGAGTACGGAGTGCCTGTAAAGTCAGACGGAAAGATTTATGAGTCGTTTCTGATAGCGGGTAAGCCGCGTTCTGGTAAGTCGTGGACGGTAAACAGCTTAGTTATGCAGTTACAGGTATTTAATTTGCCAGAGGATGTTCAGTTTTTGTATATCGACCCGAAGGACTCATATCTTTTCAAGTGTTTATCGTATATGCCGCACTGTTGCGGGTTGCATAATCACAAGAGAGCAATGGAGATATTGGATGACATAGTAAACAAGGAGTCTCCGAGGCGAGCTAGGATATTGCAGGACAACCAATGTGACACGATATGGGATTTGAGGTCGAAGGGAATCAAGATACCCATAATTTATATCGTGATAGACGAGTTTATGACCGTGGTAGACTACTATTCGGACAGGATTGGTGAGTTCAACGGCTTAGTGAAGCAGATATTAACGAGGCTTCCGTCACAAGGTATCCGTTTAATCTTTGTGCCGCATAGAGCGCAGGGTGTGGTAGATAAAACGATAAGGTCAAATTTAAGCTATGTAGCGGCGGTAAAGGCAGACGATGAGGTAGTTAAGGAGACGCTTGACATAAAGAAATGGAGCAGGCGGCTTGTATCTGCGGGTGACACAGCGTTAAAGCTGTCCGACAAGACTTTGTATGTGAAAGGCATTGCAATAGCTACGGATGACAACGAGAATACGAAGTTAATCAAGGAGATAAGCAAAGCATTTTACAAGATGCGGGTAGAAGTGCCAGATATGTCAACGATAGGAATAGGGTATAATAGGGACGAGGGCGAGATACAGGAAGCTTTGCGGGTAGATAGCGGAACTTCGACCTCGGTGCAGTACAATGTGAACAGGGTATTGCATGATTTAAGCAACTTGTAATACGAGTAGAGAGGGTAAAGAAATGATGAGAAGAGATGATGAGATTAGGCTTGGCGGTCATTTTGGGCTGGGGCATGGAAGCCGAGAGGATAGGCGTTTATCGTTGCGGGAGCGGGAAGCGTTACGGCGAAAGGCGCGGGAAGCGGAGTACGAGGACGAAGAGGACGATGACGATGAAGAAGAAGATGACGAGGATGACGAAGATTATGACGGGGACGAAGATGAAGAAGATGATGACGAAGAGGACGATGACGAGGAGGATGAGGATGAAGAGGATGAAGATGAATTAGACGAGGATGATGAGGACGAAGATTATGACGGGGACGATGACGAGGATGAAGAGGATGAAGATGACGAGGATTATGACGGGGACGATGATGACGAGGAAGAGGAAGATGAGGACGATGACGAAGATGACGATTTAGACGATGAGAACGAGTCAGACGAGGAAGATGAAGATGACAGGGACGATGATGACGAGGATTCCTACGAACCTTCGCCCGCACCGAGTAAGCCCGTAAACGGTTCTGACGATAGAGATGCGTTTATTGCCGCGTATTTAGCGGAGAAAGAGCGTGAGCTTGCCTTAGAGCGCGAAGCGACAGAGGCGCGAGAGCGGGAAGAGAGAGCGCGGAGAGAAGCACAGGCGAGGGTTCGAGCCGAGGAAGAGGAGCAAGCGCGGCGAGCAGAGAAAGCGGAGATAGCGAGGCGTGCTAGAGAAGCCGAGGACAGGGCTAGTCGAGCGGAAGATAGGCTAGGACGCACGAGAGCGCCGTTTAACGGCACGGAAGGCTATCGAGGCATAGAGGATAGCCTAGATAGGGTAAGCCCTGTTTCTGGGCGTTCTGGTGGCTCACAGAGGGAAAGTTATACGGGAAGAGAGCCTGTCCTTTCAGAGTCCGATAGAGCGCTACGGGAGAGGGAGCTTGCCCTAAAGGAGCGAGAGATAGCGTTAAAGGAGCGGGAACTGGCTCTAAGGGAGAGAGAGCAACAGCTAAAGTCTACGGGGGGTCATAGCGGTAAAGGCAACGGCGTAGCCCCTGCAAGCTATACGACACGGGTTATAAACGGGAAAACGGTAAAGGTAAAAGATACCGGCAAAAAGGTTTCAAAACCTATCGAAGAACCCGTTGTCTTATCACAAGATAATCGTTCTAAGCGATACGAAGGTCTTTCGGACGAAAGCCTTATGAAAGAGGTGACTGCGTTTATGCTCCGTTATGGTGTTAAGAAGCATGGGATTCCCTATGAGCTGATGGCGGAGGAGTTTGGAGCTGGGCTAATTGCAAAGCTCATCATACGGGGTCATTTAGTTAGGCTTGGCGATTCTACGCTAACTTGTGGAAATAACTGAAAAGAGAGGGAAAGTAATGCAGAAGCGTAAGTACAGGAGACTGGCTGGCGTGCTTGGTGTAGGTTTATCTGTTACATTTGTGTTTACGGGGTGTGGCAAAAAGTATGACTATTCAAAGATTCCGTATGCAAAGATGCTAACACGGCAGGAAGTGATAGATGACTATGCAAAGTCTTTAAGCTATAAGTCAATCGCGGAGAAGGGTGTCAGCAAGACTAAAATCCAGTGGAACGAAGTTCCGTCAAGTATCACGGAGAAGCTTTGGACAAAGACACAGCAGATTATCGAGACAAATCAGTTAAATGCAGGATATGAGGACGATATGTCCGTTGCGGTGCATGACTATGTGAAGTTACTGCTTGACGACTTGGTTTTAACGAAGCCAGATGGCGGTAATTACACTTACACAGAGGCAGAGAATAACGGCTACTACTTTGTAACGGTTAATTTCGGCACGAAACTAAACGGACAAGGTGCATTTAAGGACGCGGCGAATTATCTCGGTATAGACGGGTTTATCATTTCGGACGCAAACGGAAATCCTGTGCTAAATAAGGAGTTTGTGGACGGCGCTTATGGTATGTCTAAGGTAAACGCGGCTAGAAGCGCGGCAAGATTAACACCGTATACGATATTTGCGGACGCGAACTTAACCTACGCGCCGCAGACGCAGACGGTAGTAGCGCAGGATACGCCTACAACGGATGCAGAGGGTAATGCGATAGTCAGTACGGATATAGGCGGCGGTAGTGAGGCGACAACGGGTAGCGCAGAGGGTGAGAGCGCGGCAACGGATAATAGCGGTAACGGCGTAGGTTTATCGGATGATAGCTCGGATGATAACTCGGGTTACAGCTATAGCGGCGGAACGGAGACAGCGGGCTATAATAATCTGTTTGCGAACACGATAAGACAGGTTGAATACGACAATAAGTATATCAACAGCGTGATAGGCTCTTCGACCACAGGAATACCTGTCGTCCCGCCGGTCGGAATGGTATATAATCCCGTTGAGACGAACGGTGAGCTTTCGGGTTACGGAATCTTTAACGAGGGTAGTTACGGGTTAAGGGATTTCGGGTATGCGCGGGAGGCTTACGGCACGGGAAAGATGAGTTTAACTTTCGTGTTTAAGCAGAACGCAGACGATAGAGACAAGTTTGACTATAAGTATTGCTATGTTAATAACTACGAAACAAACATCGAAATGAAGGATAGCGGAGTTACGCTATCGGATGATATTAACACGCAACTAGACCAGACGATAGAGCGCATAGATAGGGCGTTCTGTAACGAGGATATTGCTGGGTTAATGAATAAGTCAAACATCGAGCCGTCTGACCTCGGTATCCGTTTAGCGGAGCTTCGCACATCGAGTAATATCTTGACTTTTTCAACGCACAGGGTAAAGACGCTTGCTCGTAAGGGAAAGCAGTATTTAGTAGAGCTTGAGCGAACGACAGAGGAGAGCGCGAAGGGTTTTGGAAATACGGCGAAGTATAAGGACAAGTATTATGCGGTGATACGGCAGAACGGGACAGATTTCGTGTTAAACGACATCGTGTGGGTAAGTAGAGAGCTACTAAGAATCCCAGAGCCAGAGGCAGATGACGCAATTACGAGGCGTTTAACTTCGCTAAACCTTGCGGGAGCGGTAGATGAGAGCGTAAAGCCAGCAATCAATCAGCTTCTAAACAGAGTTTATAACGCGACAAACAATGTCGGTTATTACACGCAGTACGATAAGAGCGGAAATGTCGTGGTAGACAACGGAATCCCGATGTACGGCTTAGACGACCAGTTTGACAGTAACAAGGAGCTGTTAAAGTCGGCTAGGAAAGAGTATTTAGAGTCGCAGATAGTGAATCGTGCGCAGTCGCATATGAATTCTTCGGAGTGCGTGCTAAAGGGTAAGGTAGTGAGCTGGATAGACGGATATAGCGACCAAGTAGAGCTTACGACCGAGGAGTTTTACGACTTTAGCAAGATTAAGAAGGGCATATATGTAAAGAACTACTATCTTGTGAGCCATTACGGTAATCGGTGGGTAATTGACGATATTGTTCCTATCGAGGAGAAAGAGGTAGAGGGCAACGAGTATGAGGAGAAGGTAAGCCTTTTCAGTAACGTGGATAATAAGGTCGAGGTAATTGCCACGGACAAAGCGGTAGCGGAGGACACGAGCGGTGAGGGAGAGTCGTCTACCGAGAAGTCCGATAAGAAGGGCAGTAAGGACGCGACCGAAGCAGAGAGTAAGAAAGCTTCGACCGATGGGAAGAGTAAATCAGCAGTTTCCAACAATGTAGAAGAAAGTTGAATTATTTATTGATTTTCTATGTTTTGAACGTAAGGATGCTTTGTGTATGTATGCTAGAGGGAAATCGGAATGCCGAGTCGAAAATTTACAGCAGTGACACAATTACATGAGAAGAGTAACCGATGTTTAATTGAACACATGGAATCTTCTCGTAGAGATTATGGGAAAGCATTGCGGGAGACCTTTTATGCACTCAGGAATTGCGGCTTCAATAAATCACAGTATAGGAATTACCTTCAACAAAAATATGGAATAGTTAGTCGAACTGCCAGTTCAATCATTTTTGACGCTCAAGGGCGCTTTAATGCGCTAAAGGAGTTGAAAGAGTATGAGAGGAAGCAGTTGGAGAGAAAAATCAAGCATCTTGAAGATACAGTCATTCCTAAGTTAGTTGAGAAACGGAATCAGAATTCAACTAAGCTTCAAGAGGGAGTATATGTTTCGTTGGTGCAACAGAGAAATTTAAGATTAAAGGTAGCCGCAAAGAGGGCAAAGTTAAACAGGATGAAGCAGAGACTAACTGTGCTAGAGTACCAATTAAAATCTGGGAGATTAAAGCTTTGTTTTGGTACGAAAAGATTGCTCAATCGAGGTTATAAGAAGTTTATTGAGCAACGAGATAGTCAAATGACCTTCGTAGGTGCTAGAGAGGAGTCGTCCTGTAATCAAGTTTTACAGTTGACCTATGATAGAGTGAGCAATCAATTTTTAGTTCGACTGCGTAAAGATTTTGGAGGGTATAAGTCTGCTAAAGGTGAAGATAGGTACGCTTACGGCAAGGTTTATTTCAATCATCACAAAGCACAAATTGTCTCAATTTTGAGGTCTAAGGCGAGTCCTTTGTCCTATAGGATAGCCAAAAGGAACGGTAGGTATTATCTACATTGTATATTTGAGTTTCAACCAGATAACGATGAAGTTGTTACTCGTTCTGACTATGGAACGATAGGGTTAGATTTTAACAAGGGTTTTGTGACCTTATCAGAGACGAATCAATACGGTCATTTAGTAAAGACACAGTTTTTGCCATATCGTTTCAAGTCTGGAAATAAGACAAAGAATGACTTGCAAGGAGTAGCAAATTATGTAGCTAGGTTAGCGTTAAAGCTAGGTAAAGATGTTTGTATAGAGAGTCTTGATTTTAGAGTAACGAAATCTAAGACAGAAGCAAAGATAGGAAAGAAGTATAATGAGATGCTTCATTCGTTAGCTTATCGAGAGTTTATTGAGGTGGTTGAGAGCGTAGCGTATAGAAACAAAGTAGGAATAATCAAAGTCAACCCAGCGTGGACATCGTGGTTGGCAGAGAAGATTTATTGTAATCCTATGAAGTTAAACATTCATGTAGGAGCATCATATGTAATAGCTAGGCGAGGACAAGGGTACAAAGACACAATATAAAGTCTTTAACTTTAATTAGTGTCCTATATAGATGTATCAACGCAAGACAGTTGAGCATTTCCCTGTAGGATGAAGCTTAATAGAAGCTTTGACAACAAATTTCATTGTGTGGCTACGGTCGAAATGAGCTGAGTCAGGGCGGAATAGGTTAACCGTAAGACCTTGAGTTGAAAAACTCTAAAATTGAGCTAGGAATACGGGTTTATTGATTTTCGTATTTTCTGGTTACGGTGAGACAAACTAAGTAAAAGCGCGGTACAAGTTGCAAGCCTAGCAGTAAAAGGCTTGCAACTTTTGCTATTTTACAGTATAATATAGCTTAAATGTGGCTTTTAGGATTTGACGCGGGGGAGGTAAGGCAATGTCAGTCAGAAGTCCGATAATACGGGACGGTATGTATCGCGGGACGATAACAGACGCGCACGCCTCCGGTATATTAAGGGTTCGGGAGAGTAAAGAGATAGCGGGGATGAAGCATATGGTGTTTGATTTCCCGTTAGAGCTTGTGGAGCGGTCGATACAGGAAGAGAAGAGTATACGGAAGATAGTGCGGGAAGAGGGAATCGACTATCGGAAGTATTTAGGGACTTTGCGTTCATATCAGACGGTAGGTGCGGCGTTTATGTATATGTCGCCTCGGAGTATGATAGCGGACGGCGTAGGTCTTGGAAAGACGATAGAGATAGCAGCGGTATTAAACTATTTGCGCGGAAAAGGGCAGATGAGGCGGTTTTTGATGGCGGTCGAGAACTCTGCAATCAGTCAGACGCAGTATGAGTTAACACGGTTTACTGGGATGCGGATAGTCGCGTTGTCTGGTGAGTCTAAGCATATGCAGAAAGAGATAGACACGATAGACTGGAACGATGTGCAGGGGATAATCATAAAGCACAGTTCGTTAAAGTCGGACAGTTTGTATCGGTGGCTTGCGAAGTATGCGAAGGACGATATGACGAATGGTATGTATGATGTGTTTATTTTGGACGAGAGTTCAGTGATAAAGAACGATAAGACAAAGACATATCAGTATACAAAGAACTTGTGCGCGTATGCGGACAGGGTGCATTTCATGAACGCTACGGCATTTGATAAGAATATCATGGATATTTACTATCAGATAGACATGATGGACGAGAACTTACTGCCGAAGCGGTGGAGGATAGAGCAGGATTTCTGTAATCACAGCTCCAAGCTTTATTGGGCTAAGGGTATTCGGGATGACGGAAAGTGGGGCGGTATTCAGAAAACAGCGCGGAGTATAAGTTCCTATAAGAATCAAGAGACTTTTCGTAGGCTATTGCAACTGGTTTATTTTGGGCGGTGCAAGAAGGATGTAGGCTTAGACCGACCGAATGTATACAAGGTTTACGAGGTAGAGCCTACAGCGGCGCAGTTAAGTGCGATAAAGGCGGGGTATCGGTACAACGAGGTTCTAAACAGCCCTTCGTATATCGAGGAGCTTAATATAAAAGAGAGTGCAAGTACGGTACCAAAGATAGCGCGGGTATGTAGTTTATTAGAGAACGACTTTGCAGACAGCAGTGTTATGATATATTGCTTTCATATTGCGGCGCAGAAAGCCTTGAAGCGGGAGTTAGAGGCTCGTGGCAGGAGATGTGTAATCCTAAACGGAGAGGATAACAGTAAAGAGAAGGACGCGAAGCGTGCAAAGATTATAAGCGACTTTAATAACGGGGTTTATGACACGATAATCACGAATATCAAGAAGTCGTTAAATTTGCATGGCGGGGATGTCTGTATTTTCTACAGCATGAGTACAACGGTTTCGTCAATGGAGCAGATACGGGGCAGGATAGACAGGAATGTGGACAACAAGGTTAAGACCTTTATCCTGCTTTTGTATGCGGGTACGGATGAGTACAGGTTTTTCACAGATACGGTAAAGAATCGTGCGAAGTCAGCGCGGGAGCTTACGGTAGACGCAGAGACAGCAATAGATTATTTCATTGAGTCAATGAAGGGAGACAGAAATGAAGCGGAGTAGGGTAGTAGTGCTTTTAGCGACAGTGGTTGCGGGAGTTTCTTTGGCGGCTTGTGGCGGTAAGAAGGACAAGAAAGACTATCGACAGCTATACATGGAGAATGAGAGCAAGCTAACGGACGCAGACAGCACGATAAAGGGCTTGAGGCTTGCATTAGCGTCATTTGACAAGAAGTATGCGGACGATGCGGAGGTTACGCAGTATTCGATACTTGATACAGGGGTGAAGGTCTTTAACTCGTTTAACGGGAAGATTTATCTGGACAGTGATGTAAAGTTTGACAGCACGGATAAGTTGTCTAACACATCTACGGTGCAGTTGTCACCGAATATGTCTCTTGCTCCTACGGATAACTGGTCTTTGAACACGACAACCGCATATACGGAGCTGTATAATAGCAACGGAATCTACGGAAATATCGAGATGTACAAGGTCTACAACACGATAGACAGTTCGTTTATCAGTGAACAGCTCATAACGCCGTTCTTAAAGGCGAATAATCTGGATAGTTTGCAGGAGCGGACGCTGTTTGCGGGGAATGTAAATGTAGGCGCAGAGGTAAGGACGAAGTTAAAGGTAAAGAGTACGGTAGACGCGGACGAAGAGAAGAAGGTAAAGAAGAAAGCGGTGTTATCGAGCGAGGAGCTAGAGTCCGAGCAGGCAGAAGCGGATAAGGCAGTGCAGGAGAGTGAAGCGGCGCGTATGTCGGAGTATCAGTCAACGCTAGAGAGCGGAAAGACAGCGACAAACGAGAGCGGGGAGACTATCGAGGCGACTTTGCCAGAGACGAGTGCGGCGGCAGAGGATGTCGGAAACGAAGAGGTAACGGTGCTTTTGCCAAAGAGTAAGGACGAGACAGACGACTATATCTTTAGGGTCGGTGTTATGATGTATAATGGGCAGGCTATGGTTTATAAGTTCGCTTACAAGGACGATGACAAGGCTTCTGCGAATGGAGAAATCCTAGATAGTCTAATCAATTCGGTTAAGTGCGGGGAAGATATGGTTAGATTCGGTCAGTAAGGCATAGGGCTTACAGTTTAACGGGATATACCTTCTGTATATCCCGTTTTTAGTTTAAGTTATAGGATACCTATAATTAAACCTAGTCATGTTTCTGCACTTAGTTTAAGGGAAAAGGAGGTAAGGAAGAGCTAATGGAAAAGCGGTTTTTAGCGGTAGCCGTTTGTCGAGGCGAGGATGGTAAATATCTAGGCTTCCGAGTCGTAGACACGAAAGATAGAGTAGCGCGGGCAGTAGACGCGAATATCCAGAGTATTCTAACGGTCTTAAAGGGCGGGGATGCTTTTTATAATTTAAGGCTTGGGGAGGACGGTAAGGTAAAGGTCACGGGGATGAATCCCGCGCGAATGCCAGTTATCGACTTAACGAAGAAGCCGACCGAAGAGGGGTATTGTAGCGATAAACAGGCGAAGATAGTGTTTGAGGATACGGGGCAGTATAACTTTGTCTGTTACGAGTGGTCGGGTAAGCGAGTCGTGCTTACGGGTTCTACTCTTGAGGCATATAGGGCGCATTTGGTAAACGATAAGGCTTATGTGACGGCTACGCCGTCCAACGCGCCGAATGTGGCAGTAAGCCTTCAAGGTAACGGCGATAAGGTGCAGGCAAAGTCCTCGCATAGAACGCCAGAGGAGAAGGAGAAGTTAATCAAGGAGGCAGAGGAACTTCGGAAAGCGGAGAAAGAGAAGCGCGGCGAAGATGAATCTGGGAGTCTCGGTGTTTTCCGTGTGATAGACAGCCCGAATACGATACGGAGCGGGGGAGATTTTCGGACGACCGACAATCTTTACACTTCGCAGATAATCGGTGTAGACGGAGATATGACGCTCGCGCAGAAGTATAAGACAGTGTACGATGACGGCAGTGAGATAACGGTAGACTTAAAGTTTATGAAGGTCGCGAACGCAATTAGCGAGTATTGCGGGTATTACGGCTCACTGTATCGAGCGATTGAGCATAAGTTTACTGATAAGGACGAGATAGTTCCGACTGCGGGAGCGTGTCCAGAGTATATTATTTTCAATGTAAAGTATTGTAACAGCCTTACTACGCCAGAGTTAGTGTTTATCCTGCTACATGAGTTATCTCATATCGCTCTACAGCACGCTCTGCGCGGTAGAGGAAAGAATCACGATGTTTTTAACATTGCGGCAGACCTGATTATCAATAAGCAGATTTGCGAAGAGTATAAGGTTTCGCCTACAGGTGGAGTTTCAAAGCTAAGTGGGGAAGGTCAAGCAGAGGATAAGTGCGGAATCGCATTTCCAGACGGCGGTTTGTATAGCGCGGCGGTAGATTTAACGAAAGACACAGCAGAAAGTATCTATGAAGAGCTTATAAAGACCGCAAAGAAGAGGAAAAATAATAGCCTAGACGGAGATAACATGCACAGGGGTACTTCCAAGGGCGACCAGAATAGCGGCGGTAGTGGAAGCTCGGACGGGAATACAAGCGGTAGTGGTGGAGATGGAGAGGGTGAAATCACCGAGGTAGACTTTAGAGGGCAGAAGATAAGTTTACCTGCGTCTTTGCGAGATATTGCGGAGTCAGCGCGAGATGCGTCACTGGATAATTCGAGCCTAAAGGATAAACTAGACGAAGTAGCGCGGCGTGCTATGGTGCATTATAAGCAGTTTGGGCAGGGGCATAGCAACTTAGCGAGGGATATAGAGAAGGTGCTTGCACCGCGCATACACTGGAAGAAGTATTTGCAGAAATACCTAATCGAAGCGTCACAGACTTTCGACACTTTTTCGTCTCCAGAGCGAAGATACTTAAGTAGAGGAATGACATTGCCTGGACCTCGGCATACAGACCCAGATACCATCAAAGGCTTAAAGGTTTGTATAGACACTTCTGGAAGTATAAGCAAAGAGGATTTAGGTATCGCGCTCGGACAGGTAGCACAGCTTCTAAAGAAGTATAAAGCGGACGCAGAGGTAGTTTATTGGGACACCGAGGTAGCGGCTACGGGAAAGTTTTCGGATATAGCGAGCCTTTATAAGCACGAAGCGAAAGGCGGTGGTGGAACGGATGTAAACTGTATCTTTGAGTATTTCAACTCTAAGGAGTGTAAGGATAAGCCAAAGTTAATCTTAATCTTCACGGACGGCTATTTCGGGAAGGTAGACATGCATCTGGTGAATCGACTGCACTGCAAGAAGAACATCATTTGGGTAATCAATGACGATAACCTAGTAGATTTCAAGAGGCACATTGATTTTGGCAAGGTTGCCGTTTATAAGAACTGATTAAGAGGAGAGAAGCTATGGCGAATTACAATATGATAACTGTTAAGTTAAGACAGTTTAGGGAGATGGTGCGTAAACAGCTTGAAGCGAAGCTGTATACGCCTATACTTGCACTTGGAAAGCCGGGAGTAGGTAAGACGGAAACGCTGTCGGCGCTTGCTAAGGAGCTTGGAATCGGGTATTGCGAGTTCCGAGTAGCAAGTATGACGCTGGTGGATGTGCTGGGTATTCCTCACGAGATTGAGCAGGAGAAGGGCGGCATGGTAACGCTGTGGTCGCCAAACGGCTTACTGCCGAATGAGGAGAGAGACGGAGAGGTAGGTATACTGGCGCTAGACGAGATAACAGCGGCGAAGCCAGAGATGAGAACTACGCTCTTACAGTTGCTTGACTCTAGGCGACAGGTCGCGTCCTACAAGTTTCCAGAGCATTGGGTTTGCATTGCTATCGGTAACGATGACGAGTCGGGCGCGGATTATCAAGGTATCGAGTCCCCGTTTATCGGACGATGCGGCTTAAAGATGCTTCTTGACCCAGACTTTGACGACTGGAAGCCTTGGGCGTTACAGCACGATATAAATACGACCATTCTTGCGTTTATCGAGAGTGATAAGAGTAAGTTAAACACTTTTGACCCGAGTGCGGATGTCGAGGTTTATGCGTCACAGCGAGATTGGGCTAACTTTAGCAAGTTTTTGAATCACTTAGAGGCTTGTAACGGTGGCGCACCGCTTGACGAAATGACGGTATCTCTGTTTGCGAAGGCTTCTGTGGGAGAGAAAGTTGGACCAGAATTCGCAATGTATTATAGATATAATACGCAGATAGTATCTGCGGAGGCTCTGCTAAACGGAACGGCGGAGGTAAACTTTGCAGGGCTGGATAACGCAAAGTTTTATCTGTTACAGAAGCATGTCAACCAGATTATCATAGACGACTTAAAGGGAACTTACGATGCAAACCTGTCTTACAGGTTTGACGAGAAGATAAAGATTAGTGACGATGTTAAGCGTCATCTAACGAATCTGATTAAGTTTATCGTTGAGTTACCTTCTTCCGAGTGGCGAGCAGTTACGATAACAGACTTAACGCATACTGTTTCTGCATCCATCGGAATATTCTACGATGTAGATACTAACATGACAGGTGTGTTTAACGACAGGGCATTGCGTGATAAGTTTAAGAAGGCATTTGACGATATTGCGCTCTATATGAGTCAGCAAGAGGACGCGCTTACGCTTGCAAAGAGCCAGAAGAAGTAAGGGAGGGGGATAGGATATGGATGCAGTATTTATTGTAATCAATAAGCGAGACAGCGAGCAGGGCGCGGTTTATGCGTTTGCGGCGCTTGCGAATGACGGGGTAGGATGTGACTATAAGCCTTTGTGGAAGGGTGAGTGCCAAGAGAGTGATTTAACGCCGCTTGTAAAGTATGCGCGTAGCATCGGAAGCACGCATCAAGTGAAGTTTCTGAACTTCAAGTTAAAGGACAAGAAGGTTTTGCCAGTCGGATATAGCTTTGAGGTGTTTAAGAGGGAGAAAGCGAAGCCGAATGTTTTGCTTAACGAGGTTAGGTCAGAGGAGACAGGGGCGTTACTAGGATATACGATATATGTAACGGATTCGGGTAAGGTAGCAAATGTAGACTTAGCTCGGCTTATGCCAGCGGTTAAGAAGTATCAAGAGAGCGGCTTAAAGTTAACCCATAACGCAATGTATATCGGCGCTACAAAGGACAAGAAAGAGTATCTAAAGCAGTTTATCGAGGGAAGTATTCCGAGTAGGTCTGTAAAGACAGGGCAGAATACGAAGGTAGACGCAGAGAAAGCGGAGATGTCTAAGGAGAAGATAGACAGTAACGCTAAGAAAGAGAGCGCGGCGAGTAAGTTTACGGCAGAGCAGATGGTAGTCTTACGGAAAGCGCATAATGATGGCGTAAACTATAAGAAGTTTGCGAAGCCAGAGCTGTCTCCCGCGCAGATGGAGATGCTTTATAGGATAGAGAAGCTTGGACGGCTTGACAGCAGGTACTTAGCGTTCCCTAGGTATAGCGTAGAGGTGCTTGAGTTCTACTATTCAGAGCTTAAATTAAAGGACGATTTAAGTTGCTTTGTAGAGACGAGAAACGGTAAGAGGGTGATGGCGAGTGAGTATAACATCGCGCAGATGTATCAGATTCGTCTCGGAAGTCTTATGGGAATCGACTATCACAGGTATATGAATCCGAAGCTTAGTGTTCGAGAGATGTCGAACATAAGAGAGGCATTGGAGTCAAACCTTTGGGTCGGCGCGAGTGAGTTTATTTCTGGAAGTGAGCAGTCGGGTGTTCTGATAAAGACGCTTAATTTCGGGAAGAAGCATAAGAAGCGCGGAAGCAAAGAGTAAGAGTTTATGCGGGGGCGGGAAACCGCCCCTTTCATTTTAGGGAAATTGGGAGGGTATTATGCGTTATATATTTTTAATCACGGGTATACGGACGGCAGGGGTAGATACGGTTTATAGGCTTGCTATAATCCGCAAGGCTAGTGCGTTGGACGACCTAAAGTATGAAATAATGTCAAACAGCAAGACCTTACGAGCAACCAATGGGATTTTAACAGGTGAAAGTTACAAGATGCTAAGTAATATGCTAGCGTCTATCGTAAAATCAAAGGAGTCGTTCACTTTTGCAAATTTCGAGTTAGACGAAAAGACGCGGACGATATCGCCTTATGGTAACGGGTTTGCGAGCGGCGGGGTCTTGGTAGCCTTGGATGACTTGCGGGTAACAGAGCAGGGGGCAAAGGTAGGGTATACAGTGTATAACTTAGAGAGCGGGACGGTAGCGTTTATCGGGGTATCGGATTTGCTTAACGCGGCGATAGCGTATGACACGCGGGGTTTGTGTCTCGTGCAGAATTTGCGGTTTCACAAGTCAAAAGAAGGCGAGATAAAGAAGTTAGCGTGCTTTTGGCACAGTAGGGAGCATTACGGGGTAGCGGTTATACCGAAGAAGGCGCATGGGGTACTTGGTTTTGAGCGAAGTTCCCGTATGATAGCAGAGGGACTAATGCGTAGGTTAGAGGTGTAAACGGAGGAGTTTATGAGACAGGCAGAGTTTGTGGTAACGGGGCTAAAGTCGCTTGATAGAGAGTATTACTACACGTCGACTGTAGGGGTATTTGAGCATGAGGCAGGGGAGCTAGAACATAGGCTAATACGGGAGTTTGAGACACGGATAGCTTCCAGTGATAATCGAGAGTATTTTGAGATAAAGGATGAGAACGGGGTATATCGTCTAGCCTCGGAGACAGAAGAGTTTAAGCGGACGCATGAAGTGGTGTGGGTAAACTTTAGTGATAGCTATTTGCCACATGAGGGAAAAGCGCCTTACGGGAATAGTAACGGGATATACTGTAATGTGCGAGATTTCGGGTGGCTATGCCGTCTTGGAGCGTATATCGTGTTAATGGGTAAAATCGAGTCATCGGATGGGTATCTCCTAGGGTATACGGCGCTCTCTACGGTAACGGGAAAAGTCTTTAATTTGCCGTGTGTAGGTGTTTATCCGATAAAGGACATTACGAATCGGTATCGTCATTGGGAGTTTTGTAGTAACGGAAGATACATAGACGGAGAAATCCCATATTTAGAGTCTAGCGTAGAGTATACGATAGGCGGCATGGGGATAGGGATAGAGAGTAAGGCGTTTTACTATTTAGACAAGGTTAAGCTCACAGAGAAGCCAGTATATAGCGAGATGTTTTCAGAGTTTACGGGGGAGATAGAGGCTATTTTAGAGGTGCTTCCAGAAACGGACTATAAGCGTGGAGTAGAACTTAAGGTAGCGAGGTAAGGGAAGAGCAATGCGAGCTTCTTCGGAGGAGATAAGACTAATCATTACGGACTGCAAGGATTCTTCGAGAAAGCGGTTTAGAGTAAAGGCGTTTACGGGAAGTCCTTTTGCGGGCGGGTATAAGTTAGCGGATGAGTTTACAGGCGGCGGTAGCTTTCTTAAGGAGCGAGTAGAGAGCTACCGCGCTATGGGGAGTACAGTCGTTTGCGTAAACTTTAAGCTTCGTGAGCGGTATCGAGAGGTAGAGGTTAAGCCTGTCGGTAGGGAGTTTGGGGAGGTAGGCATAGCGATAAATCTAATCCTGCCTTTAACTGGAAGTAGTAGGGACTGGGCGGGCGTAGCGTTGTACGTGAGGGGGAGCGGTAAAATCGTTTATATGCGGCGAAACGAAGCACAGGAGACAGAGAGAGCTTATCGGGATTCTGGGAGAGTGTTCGCCCAAAACCTTTGTTTGCGGAAGAAGTGCGATGGCACGGAAACGCTCTGTCGGGTGCAAGGCGCATCTCGGCGGGTGATTCAATTAAAGCCTCCCAAGGATTTTGAGCTAGATAAAATTTGGAATGCGGGCAGTAAAGACTTTACAAACTTTCTGAAATGTGGTAAATAAGAAGGGAATCCCCCTTCTTTTTTATTTATTTGCCTAGAGGAGTTGGAAAGCGCTACGGGGTTTAGAGGTCTGGAGGTTAGGAAAATGATTGTTCTTTGTCGTATAGGCGTGAGTGGCTTAAATGTAGCGCTTAAGGACGGGGAGATAGAGTTTATTCCCGATGAGGAGCTTGGAGATTCGGGGAATACGCCTGTTACGGTAGCGGATGGTATGCGGGTTGTATTTTCGGTAGATGAGAAGTTCTATATCGTAGCCGTAAGAGGAAATGAAGCGCGAGTGTACTTATCAGACGCTCGGTATATTAACGACTCTCGTGTACAGGAAGTATGCGCTTATGACGGGGAAAAGTTTAAGCGTGTTGAGCGAGCGGTTGTTGAGTCTCCGTTTCGGTATAAGTTTAAGCCGCTTGAGATTAAGACAAACGACTATAGGGACGGGGAAATCGTTTATAAGGTCGGAGTGTACAAGATAGCGGTCGAGAGTGAAGAGGTTAAGGAGAGGGGTAGTAAGGTAAGCCTGTTTGATGACGAAACGGAGGGAAGTGACGCGCTCGGAGACATTCCGAGAAAGTATAGCGAGTATAAGAGTGACTGTAAGCTGTGTCATGGGACAGGGAAGGTAATAAACAGGCTTGGGTATGTAGAAGAGTGCAGTTGTGGTAGAGCGCTCTTTGAGGAGAGGGAGCGGCTTAAGGAGTTACAAGATAAGAAGCCAGTATTCAGTATTCCTAAGTCGGTAAGCGAGATAGCGGTATTAAAAGGTCTTGTGCCGAGCGAGCATCAAGACATCGTGTATGATTCAGAGTATGTTTATAGGCGTATCACGGGGTCTATCGGCGGGGACAGGGTAGTAGGGTTTGAGAACTACGATAAGGCGGTGTGTTCGATAATAAACGCTTGCAGGACAGGTACTAAGGTGCGACACAGCTACTTACTGGCGGCAGACACGGGGTTTGGGAAAAAGAGTTTCGTGTATACTTGCCTAAAGTATTTGCTTGGCAGGGATGTGAGAGTTCCTAAGTATCTGTCTTTGTCGGAGATAGGTTTTCTTTCAGAGAAGCGTGTAAAGCAAGCGAAAGCGTTAAATGTGCCGACCTACTATTTTCGATATAACGAGAGCGACAAGTTTCGGTTTATCTGGGCAGAGGTCAGTAAGAAAGCGGAGAGGCGGCTGTTAGAGATATTAGCGGAGCGTTCTGCGGGTGTTGGAATCAGTTTATCGGAGAAGGAGTTCAGTGACTTAAAGCACGAGGTAGACTATGCAGTGTTGGAAGAGGTCACGGGGCTTTATAACGAAGCGATAAAGGGGTATGACAGGAACGACACCGAGGGGATAGCGGCAAAGGTTAATGAGGTATTAGCGAAGCAGTTAGATACTTACGAGGACATTTTGAATGCTCCGATATTGTTCACATATTTTGCCGAGTATACGAATATTCAGTACGAGGTAGAGGTCTTGCATACGCTGTTAACTATTAGGGGAAACAAGTGTTTGCCTACTATCGTAATGATGGAAGATAGTGTGCGAAAGTTCGGCAATATAGTCGGCTACAGTAACGGGGTAGAGGGAGACATAGAAGTAGATGCGATTAGAGCCTTGTCAGACCACTGGGGAAGTATGCTAAGTGAGAACAGCACTTTCTTTATGGAGAACTTGAATGCAAAGAAAGTAGCGGAAGATATGGCAGGGGAATCAGATTATAAGCGAATGATATATGTAAACTGCTACAAGACTAGGGATTACTTAAAGGCGCTAGTCGGAAGTCGCAAAAAGCGCAGAGGAAAGGCGTGAAAAAGCGGGTATATTTGACATTTATCGAAGCTGTAGAGAGTAAAATTTGCGAGTATGCGCCTAAATTTTAAGCCAATACCAGTATGCTAGACCTGCAAAGAAATTGGGCGTACACAAGGGCTTTTATAAACTGTAATTAAAATAAAATTTCAAGCCTAGAGTTAGCCGAGGCGAGGTCTGATTTTAGAAACTCTACAAAACAACGGCTATACCTATATTGATTTTAAGGGTAGACCTGTAGGTAAAATCAGCATACCAGACACCAATTTTTAGCCTCTTAAAAAGAGGGGGTTTCGGGGAAGGTGTTTTTGGGGTCGGGTCGTTTAAGGGGGCGGCGAGCGGCAAGCACGAGTTAGCTATTACCCTAGTACACGCTGAGTAATCCGTCAGTTTTAGTTCTGGAAAATCTGGAAGAGAGGAGAGGGGAGAAGTGGCAATTAGTAATCCAAGTTTGAAAGCGTTATTGCAACAGCTCTGGAAAACGCCGTCCGAGCGTTTAGGGCTACTGCGTCAGACAGAGCCGTATAGGATTTGTTATATCGGTTCAGACTGTAGCAGTGAGAGAGAGTATAACGATGTTTTAGCGACTTTTAAGGAGAAGGCAGGAGAAGATAGCCGACATACGCTGTTGTTTGATAATGAGATTCCGTTTAATGTGGATTTAGACTTTATCGGTACAGTGAAGCAGGGGTTGGCTACGGTAGATTTGACAGCGATTAAGGACAGCGATGTGGTGATGTTTGCGGATGCGGACTATAATCACAGGTTTGTTCAGAAGTTGCAGGGGGTAGTCAATAAGATTCTGTCAAATGAGACCTTTCCGAACGAGTCTGTTAAAGCAAACTTCATAACGAGGCTTCTTTTAGAGGTTTATACGCTTGTCGTGCCGCTTGAGCGGGTAGACGAGTATAGCACGCCGAATAAGTGCATTTATTATGGCAGTATAGAGCGGTATGCGGTATATTTCCTAATGCTACTGGCGGGTATGGGGTTTGATATTGTGTATATCAATCCGTTTGAGAAGCCAGATTGCTTAGATTTGCTAGGAGCAGAGCTTTCGGTAAGGAATACGCGGTATCCGATAGGCTCTTTTAACGATAGAGCTTCAAAGGGGCAGGCGATTCATCAGATAGATTCCGTGACGCTCGGATTTAGGCAGGAAGTAGAGAAAACAGTCTTTACGG
>ERZ773069.414-NODE-414-length-29001-cov-8.425586_pt1 | contig 29001 bp, 26 predicted proteins | sample MGYA00580619_ERZ773069 | MGnify/ENA primary metagenome ERZ773069 (study PRJEB29015, sample SAMEA2738007) | human oral metagenome | biome: human oral; feature: human-associated habitat; material: dental | place: China | collected 2108 ...
CCCCACGAATATATCCTGTTTCTTTTTCCAGTTCTGAAAGTGGCAATAAATCAATATTTTTCTCTTCACATGCTTTTGCCACCTTTTTCAAATCCAAATGTGCTTCTCCATGAATTACACACACATACAAATTTTTACTTTTCCCTTTCAAAACAATTGTCTTAAAAACTCTATCCGCTAGTTCAGGTAACTTTTCAGCAACACCAAGCCCTCCGTTTTTATCTTCACTCCACTCATAAGTATGAATAATATATGGAATCTTTTGTTTATCAAGCTGTCTTAATGCGTTTGTCTTTACAGTTTTTTCTTTTTTATGTTTCATTTTATACCCCCATAATCATATTTTTCCTTATTTTTAGTATATCAAATTAATATTTTTCAATAAACAAATCAGGATGACTTCCATCATCCTAATTTTAAATTCCCTCTAAAGTCCATACTTCTAAAACCAATTGAAATAACCCCTTCTACTAATATTAATTCTTAAATTCAAATATTCAATATTCTAATAATCTGTATACATTATTATTCTTGTAACATCTCATCAAAGATTTCTTTTAAATCAATACTTTCAATAATAGATCGAAGAATTAATTTTTCTAGTTCTTCTGAAAAAATGACTTTAATATTTTCTTTTTTACATTCTTCAATTAATTTTGGATTTTCAACTTCTTTAGCTGGAGTTATGACCAAAATTTTATTAATTAGTTTACCATTATTTTCCCATCCATATTCTTCAGCTTTGTTTATTTGTTTTATAATATTATCAATATTGTAATCTGAAATCTCACCTTTATAATTTTTTACTTGTATAGCTATGTTATATTTTTCCAAATTTGAAAGTCCTGATATAGTTACCAAAACATCCGTCCCATGTTTTTCTTCTTTGTTACCACCAATTCTTTCAATTTTATATCTCGGATAGATTTTTTCTAAAATATTTTTTAGTACTTCTTCCCATTCTGCAGATTCAAATTTATTATTATATTCCTCAAAAACTTTTTCAGAAAATCCCTTTAAATCAAAAGAAGATTTTACTTTCTCTGATACAATATTTTTTATATTTTCAATAACACTTGTTGATTCTCTATTTCCTTCTAAATTTCCCATAATTTTTTCAATATCTTCTGAAAAACGGCTAATATTCCAAAATCTATTTCTTGCTTTTAACGTACTCTGTATATTTCCAGAAACATCTTTTCCGTGTCTGTTAAAACATCCTTTATATTCTGCAGGAAAAATATGTCCATAATCTTTCTTTTCATTATCAATCTCAAACTTATATCCTTTTTCTTTATCATCCCGATCTTCAGTTGCTTCAACTATAGCAACACTACCCCAATCTGGTAATCTAGGTATTAGTAGCATGTCTCCTTTTTTTACATTATGATACATGCTTAAGTTTTTTCTAGCACCACTATCTTCTGTTTCAGGCAATTTTTGATTTTCAGCATACCCCCAACCTTGTCGTAAACGTTTTTGTTTTAATTCCTTAAAAAAGAAATCTTGATTTTTTACATCAATTCTGTAGCCCCAATAATTTTTTTCTCTATTTTCCATCTAAAATCCCTTCTTTCCTGTATTAATCCTACTTCCTCAATTCCCCATCCCTAACTACATATTATAAACAGTAACCTTTATGCTTTCTTCATATTCTGGATTCAAAAGACAACACCAAATAATTGTTTCTTTCTCAAAAATATTTGACACAACTTCAACTATATCTCTTATTTGATGCAACGAAATTTCAGGTCCTCCTGTTATATTAATAAAGACTCTACCGTCTTTATTTTTTTGTAAAGTTTCCAATTTTGATTTCAAGTTTTCTAAAAATGTTTCAATATCTTTCAATTCTCCCACTTCAGAAACAAAAGAAACTTTTGATGTTTTTTCAAATAATACTTTTAGGTCATCTAGGTCAATATTTACTAGTCCTTCATTTATCAAACTACTGACTATTCCATTTAGACCTATTTTTATCTCTTCAGCAGTTTCACAATTTGTGATAAAATTTATTTTTGAATCAAACAATTCGGCATCGCCATTTCCAGTATCAAAAATTCCTATAAAATCACTTCTTTCAGCATCCTCAATTACTTTTAAAGCAATGTTTCTTTCATTTTCCAAATTCGTATTTAAAACTATAAAAATTGCATCTGTATTTTGAAAATCTATTCTCAAATTTTCATAGTTATCTTTTGCTCCAATGATTTCTAAATTTTCATTTTTAATTATTTCATTTTCAACCACATCTAATGGTGCTTCTCCTAAATTGATTATTTTTATTTTTTTCACAGTAATCCTCCCTAATTTCAATAATTTATTTTAAAATTTCATATTTAATAACATAATCCCCTTGACTTTTTAACCACATTTCTGCTCCAAAACTTCCATAGACCTGAATTAAAACCGTATAAATTGTATATTCTCCATTTTCTTTTTCATTTTTCTCCTCTTTTAATATTCTTGCAGTTGGAAATTTATCAAGAACGTATTCGATATAACCTTTGTACTCAAATTTAATTTTTGTGAGAGGTCCAGAATGCATAAAGTGTATGTATTTTCTAAATTCTCCATCTTTAAATTTGTCAGAATAATTTAGGATTTTAAACTTCTTGCCTGTATTTTCTATCTTTTTCATTCTATCAATTCTAAAAATTGCAGGATATTCTTCTTTATTTTCAATATATCCAATTAGATAAAAATAATATTCAGAAAACATTATTGACAGTGGCTTTATTCTGTATTCTTTATATTGTTTATCTTTTTTTGTATAATTTAAATGCACCCATTCTTGGTTTTTTATACATTGCGCTAATTTCCAAATGCTTTCGAGTAGTTTCTGTCCATGTTGTAAAGGAATGTAATTCACCTTTTCACTATTTATCAAATTTTTTATTATCTCTCTATCGTTTATTGAAGAATTATTAACTAGTTTCGTTATTAATTTTTCAGTTTCTTCTTTATTAAAAGCCCGACTTTCAAGGATAATTTTACTTATAGCCAAAAGTTCTTCGTTTGTAAAAGCTATCTTGTCATTCTTTTCAAGATAATAACCTTTTTTTGAACTAGAATATTTTATATCCGATTCACCTTCTTCAAAAAAATAATTCCTCAAAGTAGCTATATCTCGTTGTATCGTTTTTTTATCGACTCTAAATTCATTAGCTAAATCACTTCTATTCACTATCTCTTTTTGATTCAACCTTTTCATTATTTTTAATATTCTAATCGATTTTTCCTCAGAATTTTCATTTTTCATGATTAAGATCAAGCCTTTCTAAAAAATTCTTCTCAACATTTTAATTATACCTTGATTTATCACTTTTTCAAAATTTAAAACTTTTTCCTAATTTTTCTATTAAAACAAAATTTTCTCTTAAATTTTTTTCTTCAAGATATCTAATATCTCTAACATTCTTTATCTCCTTACATTTGTTATTTAATTATACTTTTTATATGAGACATCTTTTGTCCCTTTAGAATAAAAATTTATTTTTTCAAAAAAAATTATGTAATTTCCTAAATTTTCAGAATTTTAAATAATTTTAAATTTTTATTATATTCAGATTTTTCTTAAATTTTATAACTAAAATCATAAATTTCAATACTAAATGCAATGTTTTTTTAGATTTCCTCAAATTTAATTTCATTACTCCTATACTCAATTTTTTGTTATTTTCAGTATATTAAATTAATTTTTTTCAGTCAATTAAAAAAGATGATATTCCTTTTTTTCTCAATCTTAACTGAATTAAAACAAGTTACAAAAATAACTTTATTAATAAATTGTCATTTTTTTTCATTTATGTTATAATAACAACTGTTATATAAACAAATTATTTTAAAATCAAAATATTTTGATTTAAATTACTTACTTGGGAGGAGAAAAATGAATAAATTTATAAATGGAAATTTGCTAAAAATGAACACAGAAGAATTTTTGTCTAATATAAAGAAGGCTTTTAACGAAGTTTTTTCAAATGGAAATATTGAAAAGATAAATTTGATGAGCTATTTGTCAGAGAAGAAATGGTTAGATATAAAAAAATGTGGACTTTTATTGCCTTTTCTACCAGAAAAATTTGGAGGAAGAAAAAACAGCCAGTTTGAAATTCAGGAAGTGCTTAGAATTGCTGGGAACTATGGCGTACCAGTTACACTTAGAACAGGAATTGAAGGAGCATTAGTATTACAGCCGCTTGTTGAATATGGGAATGAGGAGCAAATTGAAAAAGGTCTGGAAATGATATTTAACGGAGAAGGTGGAGGATTGGCTATAACAGAGCCTGAAACTTCTGGATCTGCTATCGCAAAAGAAATGCAGTCTTACTATGAATATGTTGATGAAAATACAATTCATGTTAAAGCTGATAAATATTGGCAAGGAAATTCTCAAAGTGATTTTTTATTAATTGCGGCAAAGGAAAAGAAAGAAGGAAAACTTTCAAAAGTAATTAGCTTAATTTTAGTTCCAAGAGAATATATAACTTATGATGTGCTAAATTCGGAAGGTTTAAAAGCAGTAAGATATGCTTTAAATCATGTTGATGCAGAAATTCCTGCAAAATATATAATAAAACTTTCAGAAAGCAAGGCAAGCTGCCTTAGAGAATTTCAAAATATCTTTATAAGAAGTAGATTGCAACTAGTTGGAATGACACATGGAATTATGGAATATATTGTAAAAAATATAAATAAATTTGCCAAAAAAGAAATACCATTTGTTCAAAATGAATTAAATGAAATTGAAAATACTTACGATGTATCAAAAATTATGTATAGCTATACTTGTAACAATGTCTCTCCAGATAAGTCTGTTTCAGATAAATTAATGGAAGCAAATATTATAAAGAGCCTTGCTACTGAATATACTTACAAAGCAGCAAAAATTGCACAGAAACTTCTAGGGGCAAAAGGATTTGAAGCTGGGCATCCAATGAGTAATGTGGGAATTGACTTTAGACCATTTACTATCTTTGAAGGGCCAAATGATATGCTTTACGCTGAAATTTATGATCAGTTTTCAAAAGCTACGGCTGTGGAGAAGAAGGAGGGAATCCGAATTAATAAAAATTCTACAATTTATGAAAGATTTATTTCGGATAGACGGTTTGAAAATATATCGGTAAATAATATTATTAATAAGGTAGACGATTTAATCAGTTTTCTAAAACACCATACATTAAATGAGATGGATCAGATAAAAAAAGTTTTTGTTGGTAAAATACTGGCAAGATTGTTTCTTTTAATTCAAACAGAATCAGATAATTTAATAAAATTTTTGATAAGGGATATTAGAAAAGATATTTTAGATTTTGAATATAACAGTTAAATTAATAAAAAAAGAAGGATAACTAATAAAAGCTATTCTTCTTTTGTTTTTTTATTCAAATTATCTATTTGAAAAATTGTGTAAAAATTGTAATGATACTAATATTTGCAAAGTCAATGAAAAGCGAACCAACTATTGGAATTACGAAAAATGCCATTTTTGAGTAGATATATTTTTCAGTAACAGCTTTCATATTTGAAATTCCATTTGGGGTTGCCCCTAGTCCAAATCCGCAATGACCTGAAACCATAACAGCCGCATCATAATCAGACCCCATCGCTTTAAATGTTATCCAGTTCAGATAGAAATAAATCAATATAACTTGTGCAACAAGTAAAATGAATACTGGAAGTGCCAAGTCAATAAGTTCCCATAATCTTAATGTCATTAGTGCCATTGCTAGAAATAGGTTAAGTGCCACATCTTCAAGAATACTTATTTCTTTTGTCGGAGCATTCATTGCTTTCACATTGTCAGACAGATTTCTAATAATTGCAGCAACAATCATAGGCCCTATATAAATAGGAAAATGTGCCTTAAAATTTGTAAAACTCATAAGATAGTCAATAAATATTGATAAATATGAACCAATTCCCATTGCAATCAGAATATAGAAAAATGCCATAGAAAAACGTTCCCCATCAAGAAAAGGCTTCTGTCTTTTTAATACTTCTTCATCGATGTCTTCGTCTCCGTGCTGTATCCCATCTTTTACAAAATGTTCTGGTAATAATTTATGTTTTTTTATAAGTCTGCTGGCAATAGGGCCTCCCATTGCAGATCCCATAATAAGTCCAAATGTTGCTGAAGCTATTGCAATTGCATTTGCACCTTTATACATAGGCCCAAGAGCTTCGATTGTTGGAGCTACGGCTGCAGATGTTCCGTGTCCTCCAGTCATTGGAGTAGATCCTGTCATTAATGCCAATAATGGGGGAAGTCCTACAAATTTTGAAAGTCCAACTGCAACAGCATTTTGTAAAATACATAATCCAGCTGCAACAAAAAGGAAAATAACAACTTTTTTTCCACCTTTTTTTAGCACTTTAAGACTGGCATTAAATCCTACACTTGTAAAAAACATTACCATAAAGAATTTTTGCAATGTATCATCAAATTTAATTTGAGCAATATTTGTTTGCCTCAAGATAAAAACAATTATTGAAAATAAAAACCCACCAATAACAGGTGCTGGAATACAATATTTCTCAAAAAAATTAATTTTTTTTCTGAGTCTTATTCCAATTAAAAGCAAAACAACTGCTAATCCAATTGTCTGAATCATATCCATGTTAATTTTAACCATAAATAACTCACCTCGCTATAAATTTTTTTGTAATGCAACATTATACTATAAAATCTAAGAAAATGCAAATCTAAAAGAAAAACACTTTTATTTTAAAATTCTTTTATTCAAATCTCTTTTTTAAAATATAAAATAAATAAACTATAAAAAAAGAAGCTGAATTCAAAATTTTAATCATTTTGAAACAGCCCCTTAAATATTTATTTTTTAGAAATAATTAAATTAATTTTTTCCAAGTTTATCTGCTACAAGTATTGCTGCAAAAACATCATCGGCAGTAACTTTGAATGGCATGTTATGAATTGTTTCACCTTCAGCTGTACTTGCTTTTGCTACTTCATATAATCTTTCTTTGGAAACACTTCCCATTCCTAATTCATCCAATGTTGTAGGAAGCCCTACACTCTTACAGAACTCTACAACTTTTTTGATTTCGCATAGACATCTGTTTTCCAGAACTAATTGCGTAATTGTTCCGAATGCAACTTTTTCTCCATGATACATGTGATGTCCTTCTTCCAGAATTGTAAGTCCGTTATGAATAGCGTGAGCTGCCGCAAGTCCTCCACTTTCAAATCCAATTCCGCTCAAATAAGTATTTGCTTCGATTATATTTTCAACCGCTTGCGTAACTACTTTATTTTCTACTGCAATTTTGGCTTTTAAACCATCTTGGAATAAAGTATCTTTACATAATTCTGCAATTGCAATAGCAGCTTTTGTAATCCCTCCTCCAGCGATTGAAGAGGCATTTGAATCAACACAGGCTTTGGCTTCATAATAAGTAGCAAGTGCATCTCCAATTCCAGCAACAAGAAGTCTGGCAGGCGCATTTACGATTACATCAGTATCCATTATTACCATATCAGGATTTGCCTTTAGGAAGAGATATTCTTCAAATTCTCCATTTGGAGTGTAGATTACTGATAAGGCACTGCATGGTGCGTCTGTTGAAGCAATTGTCGGAACGATGAAGACAGGAATATTTTCGTAATATGATACTGCTTTTGCCGCATCAAGAGTTTTTCCTCCACCGATTCCAAATACTGCATCACATTTTTTTTCTTTTAAAATATCAATATTTCGGTTAATTTCATTTTTTGAACATTCTCCGCCAAAAACTTCAACATGGTAGTTTATACCTTCTTTTTCAAAACTTTCAACAATTTTATCTTTAAAATTATCAAAAATAAATTTATCTACTAAAAGATATGCTCCGCTGTTACCACGTAATTTGTAATAAGATGCCAAATTAGCGATTTCATCTTTTCCTTGAATGTATTTTGATGGCGAATTAATAATCTTTCTCATAAAAAATCATCTCCTATAAAATTTAGAATTCTTTAATAATATTATAGTGCATTTTTTCACAAAGTCAATAGTAAAATTAAAATAAAAAATCAAGAAATTATTCAAATATAATGTTTTAAGTAACTTCCTGATTTTTAAATTTATTAAATTTTCAAAATGTTTTTCAATTCCTCTTCTAATTTAGTGTAATCTGGCAAATGAAGACCTTTGATTCCTTTATTTTCAGCAGCTTCAATATTTTCCTCCATATCATCAATAAACAATGTTTCTTCTGGAATTAATCCAAATTCATAAAGAAGAGTGTCATAAATTTTTTCTTCTGGCTTTAAAAGTTTGAAATAGCATGAAATTAGGCACCCTTCAAATAATTTAAAGAAATCGTTGTGTTTAAAGACATATTCGTATGAGTCCTTGTGGAAATTTGAAAGCACATATAATTTGTATTCATAATGATCTCTTAATTTATAAAGAAGCTCAATATTTTCTTTTATAGGCTTTAACAATTCAAAAAAGTCCTTGTCAAAAAAATTATCAATTTCAGTAGCCAAATGTGGACTTCTTTCCTTAAAAATCTTCTTAGCTTCAGGATAAGTCAAAGTCCCCCTGTCAAGCATCAGCCATTCCTTTGTACCAATCACATTGTCATGAAAATCTTCTCTTTTTTCTTTTGGTAATTTTTCTTTTAAATAAGTGTCTTTGTCAAAATTTATTAAAACATTTCCTAAATCAAATACTATATTTTTTATTTTTTTAGAATTCATATTTTCCATTTTGTTTGCACCTCCGACTACTTGTCTATCTTTTAATTAATAATTTTTTTATTTTCAACGTTTCTAATAATTACATATTGTTTCCTAAACTTCATAATATCACACTTTTTCCAAGTTTTTGTATAATTTTTTAAATACTTTTCAGCTTGCGGATATTCTTCACTATTAATTCTACAATTAGCAAATTTTATTCTGCCATAAAATTCTTCACAAAATTCAAAACTTCTTCAACTTTTACATCTGTACTTTCTCCAGTTTTTCTATCTTTCACTTCTACAATTCCATCAGCTGCACCTTTTCCAACAACTATTTTTAATGGGAAACCAATTAAGTCGGCATCTTTGAATTTGAATCCTGCTCTTTCATTTCTGTCGTCTAATACAGTTTCAATTTTATTTTGATTTAGTTCATTATACAATTGTTCACCTATATTTACCTGTGTTTCGTCTTTCATATTGGCGATTATTACATCAACATGGTAAGGAGCTATTGCTTTTGGCCAGATTATACCGTATTCATCGTGGTTTTGTTCAATTGCAGCTGAAATGATTCTTGACATTCCCATTCCGTAACATCCCATTTTCATAACTGCCTGTTTTCCATTTTCATCAAGAACAGTAGCGTTTAGAGCTTTTGAATATTTTTCTCCAAGTTTGAAAATATGTCCAACTTCTATTCCACGTGCAATTTTTAGGACTCCTTTTCCATCAGGGGAAATATCTCCAGCTCTCGCAGTTCTGATGTCTGCAACTAAGTCGTATGCCAAGTCTTCAATATTTACGTTCACATAGTGATAATCAGCTTTATTAGCACCTAAAGCAAAGTTTCTTACATATTTTACAGTTTCGTCAATTACAACGTATAAGCCTTCTTTTTTCTCATAAGAGCCTACATATCCAGCAACCAGTCCGAATTTTTCGCATTCTTCCTCGCTCATCATTTCAAGTTCTGTAGAAGCTCCAATTACATTTTTTAATTTTATAGGATTTACATCCAAATCTCCACGAATTAGAGCCAGTACAAATTTTTCCCCATCTTCAAGAACTTCTTTTAACATTACCGCCTTTACAGTTTTTTCTTTAGGGATATTCAAGAAATTAGCCAGCTCTTCAATTGTTTTTGCATTTGGGGTTTCAACTAATTCTTTTGGAAGTTTTTCTTCGCTGCTTTCTTTTAGTTCAATAATGCTTGTTGCTTTTTCAACGTTTGCCGCATAATCTGAAGAGTCGCTGTATAAAATATCATCTTCTCCACTTTCTGCAAGCACCATAAATTCGTGCGAAGCATCACCTCCAATAGAGCCAGTATCAGCCTCGACTGCCCTGTAATTAAGTCCCATTCTTTCCAAAATTCTCGAATAAGTATCTTTCATATTCAAATATTCCTCATCAAGCGACTCCTGTGTCAAATGAAAACTGTAGGCATCCTTCATTACAAATTCTCTTCCACGCATAAGTCCAAATCTTGGACGCATTTCATCTCTAAATTTTGTCTGAATCTGATAAACGTTAAAAGGTAGTTCCTTGTACGATGAAATTGAATCTCTTACAACATCTGTAATAACTTCCTCGTGAGTAGGCCCAAGTGAAAATTCCCTTTCATTTCTATCTTTTAATCTCATAAGTTCAGGTCCATAGGCAAACCAACGCCCAGATTCTTCCCAAAGTGAAGCAGGCTGTAGAACAGGCATAAGAAGTTCCTGAGCTCCTGCTCTATCCATTTCTTCTCTTGTAATATTTTCTATTTTTTTTAGAACTCTGTATCCAAATGGTAAATAAGTATAAACTCCTCTCGTAAGCTGCTTAATCATAAATGCTCTAAGCATAAGCTGATGGCTCACAATTTGAGCCTCTTTTGGTGCTTCCTTATATGTTTTTAAAAATGCTCTTGATAATCTCATATTTTCTCCTTCTATATTTAATTTATATTGTACTGTAATGCTTGTATTGTATATTTTTTTTGAATTTTTAGCAATAGTTTTTTGAATATCTTTGTGTAAATATCAAATATTTATTACAAAAAAATTAATTGGTAATTTGATATTTTTCTGTACTAGTAAGTTTTGAATTTTTATAATATTCAAATTGAGATAAATCTTTATTAACTCTGTATTCCCATATATTTTTAGGTTCTTCTAAAAATAATGAATTGTCCTTTTTGTAAATTGTAAAAGTAATCTGGTTTTTATTATTTCTTACTATTAATTTATTATTTTCAAGAGTAAAAGTGTATTCTATTTTTTTGAAATCATTGGTAAGCGACCAGATAAATTTATTATCATTTATTTGTTTTACATAAAATGCCATATTCATTGGAATAACTACTAAAAATCCTCTGTCTGTTGCATAATTTGTTATTTTGTAAGTATTTGGACTTATTAGTTTAGTGTCGCCTCCTACTATGTTTAAATTATTTTTTGATTCAGCTCTGTCAGCTTTTACATTTTTTTTATAATTGGAGTAAAAATCATTTTCATCATAACGAATTACATCGCTTGAATATTTTATTTTCCCTTTTTTATTTGTTTCATAAACTTTAAAATCCTTTTTTAACACATCAGAAAAAAATTCATAGTAGTTAATAATAGCAAGTCGTGTTGGAATAAAAGCTAAATAGTTTCCAGCATTTAACTGTGCAAAGTATGCTTCTTTGTCTTTAGAAGCATTAACAACAGTTGTAAAGGGTAAAGTTGCAGTTGACATTCGTACATTAAATTTTTCAAAATTATTGTAAGTTTGAGCATTGTCAGCACTTAAAATAACTGAAAGTAACAAAAATTGTAAAATTAAAAAAATCTTTTTTTTCATTTAAAATCCTCCATAATTTAATATCATTTTATTATTATAGCTTTATTTAAAAAGAATGTAAAGGTAGATTTTGAAATTTAAACTATTTTGAGGTATAATAAATCAAGAATGAAATAAAAAGGTGATAAATTATGTTTTCTGGAAAAAATGAGGAAAAATTGTCAGTTGAGTTAGTCGACATGAAAGTTGACACATCTGAAATGATTAATATTAAAGATTCAAGAGTAGTTTACATAAATGGTGCAGAAAAACTTAAAATATTTTGTTCAGAAATAAGACTTAATAATACTCCTCTTGTTCAAATAAATGCCCCATATTGTCCTACTAGCAATTCTTTACTTGCAACTGGTTATGGAATAGAAAATGCAAACTGTCAGGAACTTATGGAAATACAAAAAGAAATTAATGCTGATTTCATTTCACTGGAAAATTCTATAAAAGCAATGGAGCCATTATTAAAACTTTTTGAAACAGGATTTTATTTGATAGCAGAGGCGGAATGTTATCCAACTGATGGGAATGGAAATTTTTTCTGGAATATCCCAAATGAATTTACGGATTCTCCAGCAACAGGTTTAGCATATTTAAAAGACAGTGATACAGACACATCTTATGTATTTAACCAGCCAGTTTATCTCTATCCAACACAGACAACAGATTGTTATAATGAAGAAAGAGTAAAATATTATATTAATAAATTTAATAATGCAGATAATAATGAGCCAAGAGCGATTGTGTATAATTTTGGCGGTTTTATAAATTTTGTAATTGATGGACACCATAAGGCATGTGCGACGGCTTTGCTTGGAAAACCTTTGAAGTGCCTGTTGATTATAAAGGGTGAATATTCTCAAAATTATGGCGAAGATAAGCAAATTTTTTTAAACTTTTTAAGTTCAAATATAAGAAAAGAAAATATTCCAATAAAATATCAGCCATTTTTAAAGGAAAAAGAGAAAAATTGGGGATCAATACTTATAAATGAGGGAACTGTAAATAAAAGACAATGGGAAAATAAATATATAAATTCAGCAAAAAAATATCCTAGTCTTCTAGAATACGCAACTAAAGTTGATGATTTGATTTATGACAACATTGAAATAACTGATGAATTGATTAATTATTGCTTAATAAATTTTGATATTGATAGTCAGGTGAAAGCAAGGAAAATTTTTCGGAATTTAGAACTTTTGAATGTGGAAAAAGCAAAAGATTTTGCAGTCCGATATGCTAAAGCGAGTTTAAAACAAGAAATTTCTAATAAGTTGAAATTAGTAATATATAATTTTTTAGTTAATATGAAGAATAATTCCGAAGTAGAGCAGATATTTATTGATTACATAGTTTATAATGAAGATAGGGATGACCCTGTTTTGGAATTAATTAATTCTTACTGGAAATAGAAAATTATTAATAAAATATAAGTTTGAATATTTGGAAATTTATATAATATGTGGTATAATTATCTTAGAAGAACAGTAAAATTATTTTAAATTTATAAAAAAAATTAGAAAAAAGGAGAGATTTACAATGAAAAAACTTATTTTATTGGGATTATTGGCATTTTCAGCTTTTGGAATAGCGGAACCTTATAGAGATGAAAGAGGTGTGCTGTTTATGAGTGAAGAAGAATGGACAGAATTTTATAATAAAGATGGTCAGGAAGTAGCTGCCTGTGTGCCAATTGGATCTATAATTATGGAAGAAAGCTACATAAAAGATGGTAAGAAAATGACACATACTTTAGCAGAAGTTCAGCAAGGAATTAAACAATTTAATGAAATGTTAGGTGAAGCTGGACTTCGTGATATTAATGGTGGAAAGGATAAAATCCACGAGTTCTACTACGCAGCAGTATGCAAAAGACCTACACAAAAGCAATATGATTTGGTAGGTTCTCCAACATTCAAAAAAACAATGGAGAGAATTTTTGAAACTCACAAAGTTATAGAAGACAAATAAAATTTTTTTTACGTAAAAGGGCAATATTTTATATTTTTGCTCTTTTATTTTTTGTTTAAATTTTTTTCTTTTTATCATAAGGATAGATTTTTTTTAATTGACTGAAAAAAATTAATTTGATATACTAAAAATAGCAAAAATCGAGTATGGGGGTAATGAAATATGAAACATAAGAAAGAAAAAATTGCAAAAACGAATGCTTTAAGACAGCTGGATAAACAGAAAATTCCATATATTATTCATACTTATGAATGGAGCGAGGATAAAAGCGGAGGGCTTGGTGCTGCTGAGAAGTTGCCTGAATTAGCGGATAGGGTTTTTAAGACTATTGTATTAAAGGGAAAAAGTAAGAATTTGTACGTTTGTGTGATTCATGGAGAGGCCCATCTGGATTTAAAGAAGGTAGCAAAGGCTTGTGGGGAGAAAAATATTGATTTATTGCCACTTTCAGAACTGGAGAAGGAAACAGGATATATTCGAGGAGGATGTTCTCCTGTGGGAATGAAAAAATTGTTTAAGACTTTTTTTGACAAGGAAGTTGAAAAATTTGATAAAATAATGGTTTCGGCTGGAAGAAGAGGGCTGCAAATGGAAGTGGAAACAAAAAAGCTGATTGAAGTAGTGAAGGGGAATGTTGTGGATTTGACGATGGAAGAGATTTAAGCTATAATGGGTATAATATAAAATATTGAAACGAAGGAGTTGAAAAATTATGATTGATGTAAATAAGCCATTGGAAAATCCTGTGTTAAAAGAATTGTTTAGTAGAATAGGAAAAAATCAGAAAAGTGATTTAGAATTACAAAATAAAATTTTAGATGAAATTATAATGAGAGCTTATTTTTTTAGTTATGTATTTTTTGATAAACCTATTGAAACTGATGAAACTGGAAAAGGAACTGTTAAAGAAGATTCAAATGTATCTTTCTATATGATTTCTTCGTCTGATGGAAAACAATTTTATCCAGCATTTACTGACTGGGAAGAATTGAATAAGTGGAATATCGGCATTGATAAAATACAGACACTTATTTTATCTTTTGATGATTATGCAGAAATGGTATTACTAAATCCAGATATAGAAGGTTTTGTTATTAATCCATTTACTACATCATTTACCTTTACAAGAGAACAACTTAAAATTTTGAAAAAGGAAAAGGAAGAAAGACTTAAGATCGTTGAAACAAAAGTAGAAAAGGACACGCCTGTAATGATTGGAGAAGCGAAAGAATATCCTGAAGATATGCTTGAAGCATTAAAAAGTGCTTGTAAATTAGATAAAAATATTAAAAGAACATGGTTAATGCTCATGTATAAAGAGGGACAAGAGAGTTATCTATTAGTTGTTGACAGTATGGGAAATGAAAAAGAAAGTATAGAATTTATAGGAAGAAAAGTAACTCCATACTTGAATGGAAAATATATTGATATGTTTTCATATAAAGATAGTTTTGGAAAAGATGTTGTTAAAGATAAAAAGCCATTTTATGAAAAGAAAAATTCGATATAATAAAAAATAGGAAAAAGAAGAAAATAACTATGCCAAAGCAGTTTCAGAATTTTTTGAAGAGTATTGGGCTATCGATGGAAAATATACTTGAAAAGGCAGGAATACCTAATATTTTATGGAAGGAGAAAATTCAGTTTTCTACTGAGGAATATTATTTGTTTTTAAAGGAAATTGATGAAGTTATTACTGATGAGCAAATTTTAGCGATTAGTAATATTGATAATTTAAATATGTTTATTCCCTCATTTTTTGCGGCACTTTCCTCTAAAAATGGACAGAAAAAACAGTATCGCAGTATCAAAAAGAAAAAGAATAAATATAAAATACGCCATAAATTTGGCGTATTTTTTTGCAAAATTATAAATTATATTGATTTTTTTCAAAAAGATTATGCTCTAATTTTTATCAATCCATTCTAGTTCAAATTCATAATCGTATAGCTCCATTTGTAAATCTGCTACTTGATTACAAAGATATTTAAAATAAGAACTTTCTGCTTCTAATTCTTCATCATCCATTTCTTTTTCGATTTTACGGATTTCTTTTTTTAATTTTTGTATTTTCTCTTTTAATTGGTGTTTCTTTATCTGTTTTTCTTTTTCCTGCTCGTTTTCATTTAAATCTTCAAGTTTTTTATTTAATTTTAAAATATTAGCATTTTTTTTATTAATATTCTCAAAGAGAATATATAAAATTATGATTATAACTATTAAAATCATGGTTACTCCTAATAAAATAACGTTTTTTATTTCAGTTCACTTATTATAAATAATTTTTACATAGAACTGTATTATTATTTTTTGTTTTTTATTGGAGGAAGCAAAGGGCTTTTTTCTTTTGCACGTTCCCATAAAAATTCACCTAAATCGTATTTATCTTCTCTTTCCAGATCCAGTTCAGTTTCAATTTCATTTTCTCTTTTTTCAAGTATAAGAGTTCCTATATTATGATTTAAAATGACAGTTTTTCCTAAAGCAGTAAATTCTGCCCATCCTGTATCAAGAGCTTTAGCTATCTGTTCTCCTGTGTATAGATTACCCACTCCAATTAATGGAAGTTTTCCGTTTATTCTATCATGAATCTGCTGTATTGCAGGTTTTTTAGTATCTCCTCCACGATAAGCATTTATATAAAAATCTGGAAGTGAAACGTGTAGATATTGTAGTGGTTTTTTTACAAGTTCATCAATCAATGCGAAAGTTTCAACCATTGTCAAACCATTTTCTCCTGGCTCTTCAGGTGAAAAACGGTATCCTATGATGAATTTGTCAGCGTTATGTTTATTTTTAACTTTATTTACTTCATCTATAACAGCTAAAGGAAATTTCATTCTTTTTTCTATATTTCCTCCCCATTCGTCAGTTCTTCTATTAGTTATTCCTGAATAAAACTGCTGGATAAGATATCTGTTTGCACCATGAATTTCCACTCCGTCAAATCCAGCCTGAATAGCTAAATCAGTAGCATTTCCAAATGCCTGTATAAGTTTATCTATTTCATCGGTAGTTATTTCTCTTGCTTTTGTTTCGCTATCATAGCTAGGAGCAATTATGTCATTTTTATTTACATTTGGAAGGGCAAGTCTTCCGCCGTGATGTATTTGTAAAATTGCCTTTGTACCTTGATTACGTAGAATTTCTGCTACTTTTCTTAAAGATGGCAAATGTGTTTCATTGATAGCTTCGGGCTGTCTTGTGAAAGCTTTTCCCCCATCAGCGACTAAAGTAGCTTCTACTATGAACATTCCTATATTTTCTCCACGTTTACTCATAAATTTAAGGTCTTCTTCTGAGAAAGTTCCATCTTCATTGGCAACAAATAGAGTCATAGGAGTCACTACAAGTCTATTTTTAATCTCTACTCCATTATTTAATGTATATTTTTCAAAAATTTTATTTGATTTCATTATGTCACTCTCCTATTTTAAGTTATATATAATCTTATCATATTTGTATATCTAAGTAAAGGAGAAAATAATTTAGGATATAGTAAAATTTTTTTAGAAAAAAGTTTTAATTAAGAGTAAATTTTTAAAGTAGTTATTTTTATTTTTTATGCTTCAGTCTATTAATTTTAAATGTTGCCCTTTTCTTCTTTTTGTTGTATACTTTATAAATCATATTAGTTATTTACTTTGATTTTTCTAAGTTGATTAATCGTATTTTAAAATTTTTAAGTATTTATCACAAATAAAAAATAACAAATTTTCTAAAATTTAAATAGTTTGAGAAAATTATGAATAAAGGAGCGAAAAATGAACTACAAACTTGTATTAATAGACTTGGATGACACACTTTTTGATTATCCTAAAACAGAAGAAGCGGCATTTAGGAGCACTTTCAAAGAATTGGGATTTTTTGTAGAAAGTGAATTAAGTAATGATAAAAAAGAAGAAATTTATGAAAAGATAAAAGATAGATATAAAGATGTGAATTTGCAGTTGTGGAAGGATTTGGAAAAAGGGGCTGTGGATAAGGATAGATTAAAGGTTGTAAGATTTGAAAAAATAATTGAGGAGTTTGACTTGAAATATAATCCGTATGAAATGAGCGAACTTTACTTGAAAAAGCTGGGAGAAGGGATTTTTCCATTTGAAGCAACTGAAAAACTATGTGAATACTTGCATTCGAAATATAAAGTTGGGATTGTAACTAACGGAATAAAGGAAGTACAGCATTCACGAATAGAAAATTCAGCAATTTCTAAATATATTGATAAAATTATCATTTCTGATGAAGTTGGTGTAAATAAACCTGATAAACGAATATTTGAATATGCAATAAATTATTTTGAAATAATGGATAAATCTGAAGTTATAATGATAGGTGATTCATTAGGAGCAGATATAAAAGGTGGACAAAACGCTGGAATTGACACTTGCTGGGTAAATTTGAGAAATAATGTGAATGATACGGGGATTGTTCCAAAGTATGAAGTGAGAAAGTTGGAAGAGCTGTTTGAAATATTATAAATTTATTCAAAAATTTAGTAAATTTATAAGAAAAATAAAAATTTTTTGTAGTAAAATGACTAGAGGGTCAATTATCTGATATAAAATTAATTAAAAAAGTGAACTGCATTAATAATTATAGACAAATTTTTATAAATTAAGTTTAATAAAAAATAAGTGAAAAAGGAGGATAATCTAGATGATTGAAAAAAGAAAAAATTTTTTGTTTTTAATTATTTTTCTTTTGGTAAATAGCTTTGGGATTTCTGAAAATTTAAAAGATGAAAATTATTTTGTACTAAAAAAAGATGAACAAAATTTACAGGAAAGTAAAAAAGACAGTGAAAAAGAAGTTTTGGAAAATGAGCCTAAAATAGAATCGGATAGGGATATTTTAAATAAAGAAAAAAAATTAGAAAATAAAAAAGAGATAACTTCTCAGGAGAATAAGAGAATTGGGCTGGTGCTTAGTGGAGGAACAGCGAAAGGGCTTGCTCATATTGGGATATTAAAGGTGCTAGAAGAGGAAAAAGTACCTATAGAATATGCGACTGGAACGAGTATGGGAAGCATTATTGCAGGAATGTATAGCGTCGGATATACTCCGCAGGAAATTGAGGAAATAGCAATTAGCATGGATTGGCTTGGACTTTTTAGCGATAAAATTGAGAGAAAGGACAAGGGGGCTATAAGAAATTTAATTGAAGATAGGAATAGTACGGTAATTCCAATGAAAAACTTTATGCCGAAATTGCCTAGCGGAGTCGTTGGAGGAAAAACTGCTAGTCAAAGGCTAAATGAAATTTTTTATGGAGCAATTGGAATACAGGATTTTAGAAAGTTTCCGAGAAAGTTTGCAGCAGTTGCTACTGATTTGGAATCTGGAGAAGGTGTTATGATTGATAAAGGCTCGATTGCAACGGCGATTAGAGAAAGTTTGTCATTGCCATCAATTTTTGCACCGATTCGAGATGGAAAAAGGCTTTACATTGATGGGGGAGTTACACGGAATTTGCCTGTGCAGGATGTGAAGGTGCTTGGAGCAGATTATACAATTGGAGTGAATGTAGGAGACGGATTTACAAAAAGAGATGAGAATAAAATGAATTTGGTTGACGTAATTACAGATTCGACAACAATTGCTGGAAGACAGGAAGTGGAGCGTCAAATTCGTATGCTTGACTTATATATGAAACCAGATTTGGAAAAATTTGAGTCTTATGATTTTTCAAAGGTAAAGGAGCTTATTGCAGCTGGAGAGAAAATTGCAAGAGAAAATATAGATGAAATCAGAAAATTATCAAATCCTGAACTTTATGAAAAATTGGAAGAAAAACGGAAAGAGTTTAGACGGACTTGGAAGGATGAGTATAATATTTCTGGAGTTGTAATAGAAGGTAACAAAAAATATAAAAAAGAATATTTTGATAAATTTTTGCCTAAAAAACTTGGTGTTTTAAGCAGGCTGGATATGGAAAAAATTGTTAATAATATTTATCAGAACGGTGATTTTACAACGGTGTATTACGAAGTGAAGGACAATGATTTGGTAATAAATGTGCAGGAAAAACCGAGTGATTATCTGACACTTTCAGGAAATATAAATAACGAAGACTTGGCAACAGTAAATGTTGGTTTTCAAGGAAGTAAAATTATAAATAATACGAATGTCAGATATTCAGTAACTGGAACAGTTGCAAATGAATATGGGGCAAGAGGTAAGGCTACCGCTGAACTTGGAAAAGATTCAAAAGCCGTGATTTACAGTGAGTTTGAATATAAACGTGATATTATAAAAAATCAGAAATACAATAACGGATATTTCAACTTTGAAAATAGAAAATTCAAAATCGGAGCAGGAATTGGATTTGAAATGTATAAAAATCTGTTATTCTCAATTGGTGGAGGCTATCAGATTTCAGATGTGACAAAACATCAGAATAATGCTGAAAATGTAAGAAAAGTCTTTCCATATTATGAAGCTAAGCTAAATTATGATACAAGAGACAGCCTTAATTTTGCAACAAAAGGTATTTACTTTTTCTCAAATTATACTTTGGCAAACTCAAAAGAGGCTAAATTTAACTCATTAAATGCGGGTGGAGAAATTAATATTCCGATTGGAGAAAAAATAACAATTACTCCAAGAGTGTCTTATTTGACAACAGACGGAAGCGATATTCCGGAAACTTACAGACCTAAAATGGGAGGAATACGAACAGCTGACAATTCATTAGAATTTGCTGGAATGCCAGCAGATAAAATTCGTGGAAACAGTATTTTTATTGGAAGCCTGAAAGCTCAATATAATGTGTCAAAACTTGTATATTTAGATACAACTTACTCAAGGGCAAACATTTCTCAAAAAGCTTACAGCTTCGGAAATGAAGAAAAGGAAAGCTATAAATTTGGGCTTGGAGTAAAAGCCTTGTCAATTCCGCTTTACTTTGGATTTGCAAAAGTTCCAGGAGAAAGCTGGAGATACATCATAAACTTTGGATATTCGCCAGAATAATAATTTTGGGAATAGCAAACAAAGTGAAAGAAAAATCTTTTTGATATTGAAAAAATATGATAGAATAAAATCGTAAAATTTAAAAAATACGAAAAATTAGGAGGAAGAAATGAAAAAAATACCAGAAGCAGTTGGACCATATTCAGCCTTTAGAAAAGCAGGCGACTTTTTGTACATCTCAGGACAAATCGCAATAAATCCTGAAAATCAGCAAATTGAGGCTGTTACAGTAGAAGAACAGGCAAGACAAGTTCTTGAAAACTTGAAGGCAATCTTAGAAAACAACGGATTAACAACCAAAAACGTTATAAAAACAACTGTATTATTAGACAACATCAACGACTTCGGAGCAGTAAACAGCATTTATGCAGAATACTTTACTGAACCATATCCAGCGAGATCAGCCTTTGCAGTAGACAAATTGCCAAAAGGAGTTTTGGTGGAAATTGAAGCAATAGCTTATTTTGGAGAATAATTTTTAAATGAAATAGATGACTTTAGGGAAACTTGAAGTTGTCTTTTTTATTTTCGTAGGATTGCTCATTGCCGCAAATCCTACAACCTATGGCTAGACTCCGTCTTTTATTTGTCCACCTCCGAAACTCCTCCTTGCAGTCGTCAAACAGTCGTAGCTGAACAAATAAAAGCTCCGTCGGTTTATTAAAAAAAATATTTTAATTATTTTGAAATACTAGGTTTTTATCCTTTATTGGAAAAGTTTGTAATAAATTAGTTATTTAAATGGGGTTTAGTATAAGATGTCTGATTTAAAATTAAAAGGTATCTTTGAAAATAAAAACAGGTGTTGGCTGGTGTTGATAAAAATAATGAAGATTTAATATTTATACCTGTAGAAATACAAAATAAATAATAATGAGAAAGGAATAAAAATATGAAGAACATATTAGCAGGAGAGAAAAAATACGAAAAAGGAATTAGTTTAATTTCAAGTTTTTTAGGAAAAGAAGAAAATTTTGATAAAGATAAATTGGAGTATATAGAAAATAAAAAAGGGAATCAATTTGCTTGTATGCAAACTTTATCTAATTATTATAATAAATTCTCTTCAATAAATTTATTAATAGAAAAAAATATTGAAAAACATAGGTTAAATTGTCATATAGGTGGAAAATTGAGAATACTATCAACTAGTAGGTCAAGTATGCTTTTTACTCACCCAACTCAAATGTTTGAAATGTTTATGTCTAATAATCCTGATTTTATAACATTTTTTAAAAATAATATGGATATGATAATGCCTGATGATTATGACAGTGAAAAAAATAAATATGGGTATTTAAAAAATGATTATGGAACATTTTTCTTAATTCGTGTAATTCTTCATGCAATAAGAGGAGATTTTGAAGAAGTGAAAAAAAGATGTGGTGCATATTTGGAAAAACCATTGAAAGACAGTTATTATAAATATGGAGAATTGCACTATGAATTTTTAGGTGCTCTGGCAGATAAAGATATTGATAGAATGAAAAAAGCAATAAATGGAATGATGGAACAGAAGGTGGCAAGAAAATTTTCTAATGACTGTAATCCAGATTATGAGTTTTATTTACATGTGTATGTCATAATATATGCTAAAATAGCATTATATCATGGAATAGATTTAGAAATAGACCATGAAGTGGCACCAAAAGAATTGATAGACAACACACCGCTAGAAAGTTACGAAGATCCGTATGATTTTATGAAAGATTTTGATTTGGCAACAGTAACGCCGAAAGAATGGAAGGAATGGAAAAACAGCTGGAATTTAAATTTTTAATATAAGGAAATTAACTAATTAAATAAATTATGAACTGTTTTTTTACATGAATTTATGCATTTTTTAATTTCAATTCGTTATGTCACGTTTTTAGAATTTGTTCAATAAGAATGATTGAAAATCTTTGTTAAAAGTGATAAAATTATAGATATAATGCTAAAAGATAGATTAATTTAACAAATAAAAAATGAGGGAGATAATATGCTGCATGGACTGGCTATAATTATTTCAAGTTGGATAATTCCATTTGAAAGGCTGCATTATCTGATAATTATTGTTTTGACAGTATCGGTACTGTTGTCGGATAAATCGCCGAATGCGATGCTTGCCTGGATTTTTACAATTTTTACATTTCCGCTTGGTGGAGCGGTTTTGTATCTTTTGTTTGGGATTAACTGGAGAAGAAATAAGATAATTTATAAGAAGATGAAGGGGGAAGAAAAAAAGCTGTATTCAAGGATTTTTAATTTTATGCAGCGGGATGTATCGGATATTTTTAGATCACAGGACTTTTTTTATTATAATCGTCTTGAAAATGTGGATGGAAACACAGCTAAAATGACTGAAGCAGAAATAAAAACTGCAATACGGAATCAGATTGATACAATGATAAAAAATATTAATTTAGGCAGTCAGCAAAGTGAACTTGTAAAAATGCTGTATGAGGCTGAAGGGACGTTTTTGACAAATAATGATTCGTATAAATTGTTTTTTCATGGGAAAGAGGCATTTGATTCGATTATTTCTGATATAGAAAATGCAAAAAGTATGATTTATATGGAATATTTTATTTGGAAGGCTGATGAACTTGGGGAAAGAATAAAAAATGCACTTTTGAAAAAGGCTAAGGAAGGAGTTAAAATAAAACTGCTTTTTGACGGAGTGGGAACTTGGAAATTGCCTAGAAAATATAAAAAGGAACTTAGAAACGCTGGAATTGAGATAAGATGGTTTTTAGATGTTAAATTTTTTGTTTCCAAGATGAATTATCGTAATCATAGAAAAATAGCGTTAATCGATAATAATATAGTGCATACTGGCGGCATGAATGTAGGGCAGGAATATATAGACGGTGGAAAGAGATTTGACAGCTGGAGGGATACAAATATTCGGATTACAGGAGAAATAATTGGACAGTATCTGGCAATTTTTGTTACAGATTGGCTAAACAGCGGCGGGAAAGACGATTTTATTGAAGATATAAAAAAAGAGGCAGTTCACGAACTGGAAGAGCAAAAACCAATAGATAAGCAAGAAAAACTGGAATATCTGATGCAGGTTTCCTCAAGCGGGCCTGACACAGAATGGACAACTTTGAAATATCTATATTCTAAAATGATTGCAACGGCGAAAGAGGAAGTGCTGATTCAAAGTCCATATTTTGTACCTGATTATGATTTGATTTCACAACTGAAAATGGCGGCTCTTTCTGGAGTGAAGATAAAGATAATGGTTACAGGAGTGCCGGATAAGAAAATGCCTTACTGGATAGCAGAAACTTATTTTGCGGAATTAATTGAAGCAGGCATTGAGATTTACCGTTATACAGCGGGATTTTTACACAGTAAAAATATTATTGTGGATGAAAAAATATCAACTCTTGGAACGTGTAACTTTGATATGCGGAGCTTTGAAATAAATTACGAGGTAAATTCGGTATTTTATAATGAAGAAATTAGTAAGGATTTGAAAGCACAGTTTACAAAGGATTTGGAAGTATGTGAAAAATTTGATGAGGCAAGATTAAAAAAGGTAACTTTTATGAAACGACTAAGAAACTCTGTGTTTAAACTGATTTCACCGATAATGTAAAGAATATGGCGGGTATAGGAAGGAGTAAAATGGAGAAGGATTTTACAAAGGATGGACTGATACTTTTAAATAAAAGCAAAGGAATAAGTTCGTTTGGAGCGATAAATCATCTGAAAAGATTGATAAAGGCTAAAAAAGTAGGACATGCTGGAACCCTTGATCCAATGGCCGAGGGACTTATGATTGTTATGATTAATGATGCCACAAAATTTTCTGACAGTTTGATGAAAAAAGATAAGGAATATTATGTGGAAATGGAACTTGGATATAAAACTGACACTTATGATTCAGAAGGGACAGTTGTTGAAAAATATGATTCTGAAATTAATATAAGTGATTCTGAAATAATACAGGCTGTAAATAGTTTTAAAGGCAAAATAAAGCAAGTTCCGCCAATGTATTCTGCAATAAAGATTGAAGGGCAGAAGCTTTATGATCTGGCAAGAAAAGGGATTGAAGTGGAAAGAGCCGAAAGGAATATAGAAATATCAGAAATTAGAGAAATAAAGATAGTGCATCCAGAGAAAAATTCAGAAAACGCTCAAAATATTAAAATTTCATTTTATGCAAAAGTCAGCAGTGGAACTTATATCCGTTCATTAGTTTACGATATTGGAGAGAAATTAGGAGTTTTTGCCACAATGACAAGACTTGTGAGAACTAAAATTGATAAATATGTTATCGAAGATGCAATTTCATTAGAAAAAGTTGAAGATGAAATTGAAAAATTGAAAGAACTTGTTCGAGGAAAAAAAGAAATTGAGTCTTTTTGGGCTACAAAGGATGATGTTGATATATGGGCTGAAAAAATTAGTGAAATAGCCAGTTTTGTAAAAATAGAGGATGTACTGGATTATTTTGGAATAAATGTTTCTAACAAGAAGTATGGAAAGTTGAAAAATGGTATGACAGTTATTGACACGTTTAAAAAATTTGAAAACATAGGTAAAGAAATCAGTGAAGTAAATGTGAGAGAAAATCAGAAATTTAAGGTATATGTGAGAAATAGGAGTACAAATATAAGAGAGTTTAAGGGAATTGTGAAAATTGTAAATATTAGAGGAGATAAAATATATTTGAAAAGAGATAAATACTTTTTGTAACTTTCAGAACTGAAAAGTGGTGATAATGATATATGAAGAAATCAAATAAATATGTATTTGATATTGAAGTTTTTCCAAATTACTTCTGCATTGTCTTAAAAAAGTTAAATGATGATAGAATATTGATTATTGATTCAGATAATTTTAATCGTCAAAAAAAACTTTTATTTGACATAATTTCTAAAAATGTTTTAATTTCGTATGCAGGACACGGATTTGATGATATTGTGATTAATAACCTTTTGAAATACAGGAATTCAAATGTAAGTAGAAATAAATTAAATAGCGAAATAAAAAAAATAAGAAATATGCCAAAAGATGAATACAAAAATGAAAACCATGAATTTTACTCTTATGATTTGGCTTATGAATATAATTTAAATCTTGGAGTAAAAGGATTTGAGTTTAATTGTGGAGATAGTATTGAGGAACAGGATTTTGCCAATTTTAATTACGTAATTAAAAAAAATATATATGATGAAATTGTGGACAAAGTAATCGACTATTGTCTACAGGATGTACTGGCAACAGAAAAGATGTATAATTTTATAATAAAAGAAAAAAGCAACTGGGATGAAAAGGAAAATATTTTAAATATAATTACAAATGGAAGCTACAGTAATAATATGAAGCTTAAAAAGAAAATAAAATATTTAAAGTACAATAATGACAAACTAATAACTTTACTTTTAGATAATAACTCTTCTAATTCTAGCCAGCCTGGAATAAACTATTCAAAAAGATTAAAAATGGATAATTATGACAATTATCTGCAAAAAAAAGTGTACAAATTATCAATTCAAAAAGATTACCTATATAAATGGCTACTTGAAAACAAATTTCTTCTTGAAAAGGATAAAAAAATAATAAAAAAAATACCAAGAGATCTACTGCTAAATTCATCCTTTGTAAAGGAAGTACTAAATAGATATAGAACAAGCATTGTAAAACGGATGAAAAAAATTTTTGAAAAAGAGAATATAGAAATGGTGGCAGTTTTAGAAAACAATATTTTTATAACAAATATAAATGATAAAATTCTTTATAAAATAAAAAATAAAATAGACACACAATATAAAAATATTTTTTACATAACAGATGTTGATAAATTTCTAAAGAATAAAAGTTCACTTTTATATAAAATAGGCAATGAAGTTATAGGAACCAATGAATTTTACTACAGCAAGCTAATTATACCAAGAAATCATATTTGGATATCAGAAGTTTTGAAACTATATTTTTGGGAAAAAAAAGAAATATCAGTGGCAGTAGAAGAAATTTTTGCCAAAAATCCAAATATATTTTTCATATATGCTTCTGTTTATGAAGATATCTATGCCTGTGATGAAAACGGAAAGATAGACTTTGAAAGTAACGAAGTGCTGCATAGATTTAGAAAATATAGATTATATTTTTCAAAGACAGGATCACATAAGGCAGTCATGCAAAATCAGGAAAAATACTATGAAAAATATGGTTTTGGAGATATAAATAGCAATTTATATAAAATAAGAAAAGTCGGAACAAATTTAAAAGAGTTCACTAATTATGATGATATTGATTTAAATAGCTATATAGATTATGCTCAAAATTATATACAGAAATATTTTATTAATAATAATACCGCTTTATAAAGGATGTTTATCTTTATGCAAATTTTTTAGATAGAACGTATGAACAATGTTGCATACAAACTTGAGGTATGATATAATAAAAAATAGAGAAAAATAATAGTGGAAAAATAGGAGAAATATGCGGATTTTAGGGATAGATCCTGGTACAGCAATAGTAGGATACGCCGTTGTAGATTATGAAAATGGTAAATATGTGCCACTTGATTATGGCTGTATTTTTACGGATAAAGATGAGGATATGCCAGTAAGGCTGGAAAAAATTTATGATGGACTGGAAAATATTATAAACCTTTGGAAGCCGACAGATATGGCAATTGAAGACTTATTTTTCTTTAAAAATCAGAAGACAGTAATAAAAGTTGGACAGGCTCGTGGAGTTATTACTTTAGCAGGTCAAAAAAATAACCTAAATTTATACAGTTACACTCCGCTTCAAGTAAAAATGGGAATTGCAAGTTATGGTAGAGCTGAAAAAAAGCAAATTCAGGAAATGGTAAAATTAATATTAAAATTGGAAGAAATTCCAAAGCCTGATGATGCCGCAGATGCACTTGCCATAGCAATTACTCATATTAATTCCAAAATAGGATTTGGTGGTTTTGATAGAGGAGATAACATTACCAAAAAATTAAATAAAATTACTTCTAATCGAATAAAACTGGAAGATTACAAAAAATTGATGAAATAAATAGATTTGTATGATAAAATAAACTTAAATAGAAAGAATGGTATATAAAATGAACATAGTTCTATTAAATCCAGAAATTCACGTAAACACAGGAAATATAGGAAGAACTTGTGTCTTAACAAACACAAAGTTACATTTAATAAAACCTCTTGGATTTGAACTGGATGATAAGAAAATAAAGCGTGCAGGACTGGACTACTGGAAAGATGTACAGCTTTTCGTATGGGAAAACTGGGAACACTTCTGGCAAGAAAACATCGAAAACAGCAATGCAAAAATCTATTTTGCAACAACAAAAACAAAACAGAGATACACAGATGTAAAATTTGATGACAACGATTATATAATGTTTGGGCCTGAATCACGTGGGATACCTGAAGAAATATTAAATAAATACAAAGAAAACAATATCACGATTCCAATGCTTCCACTTGGACGTTCGCTGAATTTGTCAAATGCTGTGGCGATTGTGCTGTTTGAGGCTTTAAGACAGAATAATTTTGAATATTAATTTAAATAAATTTAGGAGAGAAAATGAAACAATATCTGGATATGGTTAAGTATGTACTTGACAATGGAATAAAAAAAGAAAATAGGACAGGAGTTGATACAATTTCTACTTTTGCTTATTCATATAAAGTAGATTTAGGCAAAGGTTATCCCCTTTTGACAACAAAAAAAATGTATTTTAATTCGATGTTGCACGAGCTGTTCTGGTATTTATCAGGAGAAGAGCATATTAAGAATTTGCGAAAAAAGACGAAAATATGGGATGCCTGGGCAGATGAGGAAGGAAGGCTCGAAACGGCTTATGGAAGATTCTGGAGAAGATATCCTGTACCTGAAATTTCATTAGATGGAGAAGTTTTTGCTGATGAGAATAATCCTTGGGTAACTAGAGAAGAAAATGGACAGCTTGTATTTGACCAGATTCAGTATATCATTGACACTCTAAAGGAAATGAAAACAAATCCTAATCACAAAAACGGAAGAAGAATGATAGTTTTAGCTTGGAATCCAGGAAATGCAACAATCAGTAAATTGCCGCCATGCCATTATACTTTTGCATTTAATGTTCTTGGTAATAAACTTAACTGTCATTTGACACAAAGAAGCGGAGATATTGCACTTGGAATACCTTTTAATCTAGCTTGTTACTCATTGCTTACAATGATGATTGCAAAAGAATGTGGATATGAAGTCGGAGAATTTGCTCACACAATAATTGATGCACATATTTATGAAAATCATATTGAAGGGCTAAAAGAGCAACTGACAAGAGAGCCGTTAAAACTTGCCAAAATTAATATTGCAGATAAGCCATTTAATGAATTGACATTCGAGGATATTACATTAGAAGATTATGAAAGCCATCCTGTAATTAAATTTGAAGTTGCGGTTTAATATCAAAACCTGTTTAAAAATATAAATAAATTTTTATAATAGAGTTATTTGATAGTTAATTCATAGTCATTCAATAAATTATTTTTATTATTTTTTAGATATTTTGATTAATAA
>ERZ773069.417-NODE-417-length-28897-cov-13.399834_pt1 | contig 28897 bp, 46 predicted proteins | sample MGYA00580619_ERZ773069 | MGnify/ENA primary metagenome ERZ773069 (study PRJEB29015, sample SAMEA2738007) | human oral metagenome | biome: human oral; feature: human-associated habitat; material: dental | place: China | collected 2108 ...
TTCGAATAACGTTATCACTCACTTTGGTAAAATTCATTCTATGATATCATATGACTTTTTTCTTTGTTACAGATTAGGTCTCACATCATTGACTAATGCACATCCGATAATTACACCTACGATTGGCATGATGATATCATTAACAAGCGAAGTAACGATTGCTGTGAATGCAGAACCGATGATGATACCTACTGCCATGTCTAGCACGTTGCCACGAGCGATGAATGCCTTAAACTCTGCGATAAATCCCTTTGTCTCTTTCATTTTACCCTTTTGCGCCTTTCAATATTGAACTTATATAACACTTATTGAGACTATTTTGTGCACAAATAATTTGAAACAACATTTCACTACATAATGAATTACACTAAAAATGGCTTCAGGTCAAGCATTTTGGGCAAATTAATTGAAAAAAATTTAATTGTGCGCCGAGCGTTCCCGTTATCATCTAGCTCCCTTTATTCTCTTATCGCTTGTACTATATGCTATTCAGTGATATTATAATTAAGCTTGCATTTGACGCTGATGATTGTAGTTAATCAGAGATTTATCCGGGATTACGTTCACAGGAGGCGCCGTTTGCGAGCGCCCAACCCATGTCTCGATAGCTCAGGGGACAGAGCACCGCTCTCCTAAAGCGGGTGTCGGAGGTTCGAATCCTCTTCGGGACACCACTTCAAAACACTGCAATTCTAATGAGTTGCAGTGTTTTTCTTTTTTACTGGCACATTATCTATTGTCCATATTTGCCGATAATTATCGTTATTGGTGTGTTACAAAGCGTGTTATATATTGTACACAATTTATTTAAGATAAAAAAAGAAGGAGGGCATTTCTGCCCTCGCAACTTATGTATAAGGAGCAGACGACACTCACCTGCTGAATCATATTATATATGACGAATCATTGACTATATCATAACCCTAAATAACCTAGTAAATCTAATGATAGTATGTAGTGAGCGCTATCAAAGATAACGCTCACATCAACAAATAAACCACACATATTATACCACACTGTTAAGGAATTTCTGGAATGCTGAACACGTGTTAGAACCTGCATATCCATCAACAGTAAGTGAGTAACCCTTACCGTTCAGATACCTCTGAAGTGCGCAAATGGTATCATGTCCGATATATCCATCAGGACTTACACCAACCACTCGCTGTAGTATTTTCACGGTTGCCGAACCACCAATGCCCCACCTTACACCAAACCTCATATTGAGGATATAAGGTTTGCATTTAAGAAGTTGTCCACTTAAAACACCATCTCTATATGGTGAACCTAGCCATTTTTGCATAGCTGTTACAGATAGGTGTCCGAACTCACCATCAACAGTGAGTTTACCTGATGGAACACTAGGCGCTGAAGCACCACTAGGAGCCTTACCACTCTTGTATAGTGCTGTAGCCTGTGCCTGAATATCCTTGAGATGAGCGTAATATCTACCAGGGCAAGCTGTCGCGACAATATCCTTATGTCCGATTACTGGTAGCACTCTACCTACGTGCTTGTAGATCATGGCAACGGTCTCAATAACAGTCTTATAAGTTGTGCTGTCCATCTCTGGTCGGCATTCAATACCAATGGAGTGTGTGTTGTACCAACGATTGCCTGCGTGCCATGCCGCTCTACCCTCATTAACAAGGCAAGCTACATCATTACCGCCCACTACATAGTGTGCTGATACTCTCGCTCTAGGATTGCATAGCCAATTTACTACACCCCAAAATGATAATCCATCACCGCCCCAATGGTGAATTACTATATACTGAGGAGTGTTGCTGCCACCTATATTAGGGCTATTCTTGCTTGTGATTAAATTCATTATGCCACCTCCTTTTCATCTTCCTGCATGGCTAGATGCTCATCGTAATCAAACCTACCATATGTCATAGCTCGCATACTGTCGCTTGTTCCTACTGTGGTTGGGTCTACAATTACACCTATCTCAACAAGCCATGTTACGAGCATTTTAACAGTTTCGATTAGCAGCTCCTGCGGTGGTACCCCCTGTTTTGCAGCATTATAGACTGCAATAAACTGATATCCCATCGCTATCATTCCTAGTAGAAATGCCAATACCCATGTCTTATTCCTAGTTCTAATTTTCCAGTTGATTTTCATTTTTAATTTCCATCCTTCCTATTCTCAATTGCAACTATTCTTTTCTCATGATTGATTAACATATCATCTTGCTGATTTTCTTTTGCCCATATTCTGGCATGAGACTCTTGATCATGAGACTCTTGTGCTTTTACATCCTCCTCTATTTTTTTGATATTATCTCCCAGTATGCCAACTTGGACGGTAAATGCAGATACCGATTTATCGAGCCGATTAATTGGTTCGCTTACTAGCTTACTAAGGCTATATATTAGTCCTGCTAGAGCAGATAGTCCTAATATGATTGTTCCTAGTGTTTCTGGTGTCATCTAAACCTCCTTTTTGTTTTCATAAAAAATACACCGCTCTATGCGATGTTACAAGTTACCCTTAAACTTAATATAGGATGATGTTGCCAAGTTAGATTTACTGTCTATTTTATATTCATGACCTTTGAATACTGTTATTTGCCCAGCACTTGATGCTCCATTCATTGTAAGTGATTTAAATGCCCAATCTTTACTTGTTATATCCTTCATGTATATATAGCTTGCGCTATTGATTGAAGGATCTATATGTACTGCCATTATTCCATTGCTAGGAGCTGTCCATGTGCTTCCATTTGTAATCATTGTTGTCGAGAGGTCTGTCCAATTGTCGGGATATCCTTTTTCAAAAGCAGCAAGCTTTTTCGCTATTAATTCTAAAATCTTATCTATCACATTACACCTCCATGCCTAAGGCTTTGTACAGTCCAATAGTTTTTTCAGACACAATAATTCCGCCCATTCCTCTCTTCCACTCGTTAATCTCTTTTTTAAAAGAAACACTTGGGCCATCTAGCATAATTGTATATAGTGGAATGTCTACATTTGTTGAACCGCTTACAATGCTTCCCGTTTTGATTGTTGGTGATGCTGGAGTATTACCTTTCTGTACAGCTGTTCCTTTTAGCAATACTGTTTCAACTTTTTCGACATTAGATGCTCCATCTTTCGTATACCGCATCACAACTATATCTTTACGCACATAACCACTTGCACAGGTCTCTACTACAAGAGTTTCGGTGTTATGCTGAATATATCTTCCCTCAAACGCCACAATTCCTTTTCCCAACGAAAATTGGTTTATGGATGGCATTGAGCCTTCTAGTCCACCTGTATATGGGATAACAACTGCTTCATCTGGATTGCCCCAAATTGAGTTGTTAATCATTGCATCCATATTAGGTGTTATGTGTCTTTCACCAGTATAACCAGTTATAATCTGTGTACTTGTTGACATTATTACACCCTCACTTTCGTTTTGTACTCATAACTTTCAGTTGCATAGTCTCCAAAATCTGACCTCTTCCATATAATCGATGATATTTCTGCAGATACATATTCACCAGTAATTTGGTCTCTCGCGGATACTATATCGCCCAGATTTACATTCACACCATCAATAGACACTTCAATCTGCGTGTGCTGGCTAATTAGTTCCTGATAGTGTTTCATGCTATCCTTGAGCAAATCTTCACTAGATCCAAAATCATATGTTTGACAAGGATAACCTTCATTAGGAGTCTTGCTCACGTTCCAATTATCATCGGCATATAGATTGATAACCTCTCTATCTTTTAAATCACCTTGACCTAAACATATTAACCTCTTTGGTGTGTCGCCATCGCGAATTATTGTAAGGTCAATATTGTCATTATAGTCTTGAGAAAATTCTATCTGATTTGAGAGGTTAACTTTTTCTAGAAATTCTGCAGTTAATATACCAGCTCCACCATACTGCAAGGAGTAGTTTATTCTCATTACAACATCATGTGGTGTTGCAGTTGCAAGGTACTTTTTCACCGTGTCGAATAAAGTAACATATCGTTCAACTTGAAATTGGTTGGCGGTCAAATCACATTGTTTCAGCTTGTATATCGTTGGAAATGGAAGTTGCCTCATTGCTGTTCCTATATTCCCCGATAGGATTTTATAATCCTCTCCTTTAGGTGGTTCAACAATAACATTCTGCTGCATCCCTCTCCACGTTTTACCTGTGTATGTAACAGTTGCAGCTTCCGCACTGATTTTGATTCCTGTTATATACCCTCCGAACTCTGTTTCATCAGCAAACACTCTTGTTTTAATATGATTTTCTATATATAGAAGTTCATCTCTTGTCGGTGTTGCCATTGTGATTTCGAAGTTGTTATTTTCTTCCCCTATCTCAAAATCCGCTTCATAGTGTTGTAAGATTCCACTATCTAGGACGTGACCTTGCCAGTTCTCTTTTATGTAGATTAATTCCATGATGGCTCACTCCTTGTCTCTACTGTTTCAAAATCCATGTGCAACTCACCATATGCTATTTCATTCATTTTATCTAATGTAATAAACGGTGAGTTTTCTTTATCTCTGAACACAAATGCGCTTTTAGACGTTCCGTTGGGCTGTATAATTTCAATTGTCTTCTTGTTAGAAACTGATGTTATTCTTAGCTGTTCACCAACTTTTATTCCTACATTAATATGTATAGGCTTATTGTTGATATAAAATATCGGATTGCTCACAGCACCATATATCGTCGCAATAAATCCTGCGCCTACAGTAGCAAGTTCTATATTTTCACTAACAGATATTCCTGTTTCATATCCGAAGTTATAGCCTCTGCCAGGAATTGCAAGTTCTCCTGTCGCTAAATAGTTTCTCCATAAGTCTTCACCCTTCTGAACCATGCTAGCAATCCCGAGTGTATGAAATGTTCTTCTTGTCCATGCAGATATTGTAGCTCTTACCTTAAATATTGCCTGTCTCTCCATGCGTATATCATAACTGTATTCGGACTCAACAATGTAACAAGGTAGTTTCCATCCTCGTATTTCTATTGTTCCTGGTTGTCCTGCTAGTACATCTTCTGTAAATACATCGGTCAGTTTGTCTCTAAGAGCTTTGGAATCGCTTGCTATACCTACTTTTAAAACATACTCTTTCTTGCTTCGTCTCAAATTCCTAACTTGCCCAAATTGTTCATCAAATGTCCATGTCCAGTTCTTAAAATCAGATATCTCTGAATAATACGGAAATTCATTAAATGTAAGACGAAGCTGACCATGTCTATCGTAATAACGTATTTTATCTTTCATATTACGTACCCCTTTAAGTTACCGAATTAATCAGTCTACCCAACTCACGATCGTTCATCTTAATTCTCGTTGGCTGCTGACTTATGTAAAGCATCTCCTTCATAAGCTGTACAATTTGTCCTAACATAATTGCTTGCTGAGAATTATTTTTCTCGAACATGTTGTCCATCTGACTCCACAACTTATCCAGTGGAACAACAGCCTCAGTGCCAGCTTCACCAACACCGATTACACTTGCGTTATTGAAAATACCTCCTGTTTTGTACCATTTGACATCAAATTTCGGTAAGCTTCCTTTTCCGCCAATTCCGAATGGCGCACTACCGCCATGTACTGAAATATGTGGTAGCTTGAGGTCAAGCTTTAACTTTATTGCATTAAACACACTTTTAATTTTGTTTATGACAGCCTTAACTGTTGCATATGCTGTCATAATCGGACTTACAATCGCATTCTTAATCGCATTCCATATCTTAACAGCATCTGATTTAATCGCGTTCCATTCCTGTGCTGCTCGTGCCTTTACTTGCGCCCAGTGAGTATACAGTGCGACACCTGCTGCTATCACTGCTGCTATTGCAGCAACTATAGCAATCATAGGTAAACTTATTGCGCCTATTACTGGTAGTAATACTCCTATCGCACTAACAACTGCACCTATCATAACTATTAGAGGACCACCTATTGCAAGTACTGCTGTGATTCCAATTGCTATTTTCGCCATAACTGGATGTGCTTGGAGGAAGTTTATCAATGCCTGTACCTTCGGTAAAATGTTTGTGCTCACCCATGTAGCTAGTTGCCCAAGAGCTGGGAGTAATGTTGCTCCTATTTGTGAAGACATTCCAGCAATCTGATTACGTGCTTGGGCAAGCTGACCAGATGGTGTTTCTGCCATCTTCTGGTTCATATTTCCCACATTTTGGGAAATAACCTGTGCAAGCATTGCGGCTTTTTCCTCTTCATTTCCATATCTCAGAACCTGCTCCTGTGCTTTGTCAAATGAAACACCAGCACGTCTAAGTGCACCGACCTGTCCTGAATACACTTTACCGAACATGTTCGCAGTATTTATCATGTCTTCTTGAGTTACATTAGTTCCATGCATCTGTACCGCAAGGTCATTCATGGCTGGAGTCAGCTTTTTTAATGCCTCTGTACTATGTAGATATGTTGCTAACTGCTGTGCGCCAGAACGCTGTGCAGTTTTACCAACTACACCAGTCTTTGCCTCTGCATCAATTACCTTGTTTATTTCAGCAACTTGTTTCTTGCTAGCACCCATCATAGATTTCATGACCTCTTCTAGCTTTGTTTGTGATTGTTGCGCTTTAATTGCTGCAGATACAAACTTTGACCCAAGCGCAATTAGAGCTGCTCCTGCTATTGTCGCATTTCTTCCAATATGAGTTAGAGTGCTTCCAAATCTCTTAAACTCCTCACTTGCGTGTATAAGAGATGGTGATTTCACCTTCTTTAACTCTCTGTTGAATGTCTTTAGCTTTGACTCGGTCTCTATAATTTCTCGCCTCAAGCTCTGATATTCTGCAGATGTCTTATCAACACCTTTTGCATCAAGCTGTTTTTGTGCGTTCTTTAATTCGCTTAGCGCCTGTTCTGTCGACTTGATTTTCTGCTTCAGAAGAGATTGTTTCTGCGCAATTAGTTCCGTGTTACCAGGATTAAATTTCAATGCTTGGTTCACTTTTTTAAGCTCGGAATCCACACTTCGTGATTCCTTCTTAATGGTGCGCATCGCTTTTCCTAACTTGGTAGTCTCTCCTCGAAATTCAATTGTTATTCCTTTGATATTTCCTGCCATTTTCTCTCCTATCCTAGGAAGTTATCCCAATCGCTCTGATTCGCTTTGCGACTACTGTTAACACTGCTAACCTCTTCAGAACCATCATCTGTACTATGTAGTTCATTCCATGTCTGGCAAAAATCTACAATCTGACACAGTTCCATATGTCTAGCATCTTCTAGTGTTAGCCCTCTGTCGATACAGGCGATGAGGATGTCATTGAAGGTATAGCCTCCTTGATTTTCTTCGCTGCTTTCTTTATCTTCAGAAGGCTCTTTGCGTTTTTTGGACTTACACAAGAACTTACGATTAATTCAAATACTGGTACCAGGACCTTATCCATTTCAATACGCTCAAACTGATTAACCCATTCAAAGTGACCTTTGATTTTAGGATTACTATTTTTTGCAAGCGCCCAAATGATATTAAGTACCGTTGTTGTTTCTAGCCCGTACAGTGTATCTAGCGCATCTTCAATTACTTCTCCATTGATATGCGCTAATATATTGTCGCTATCGCTTTCATCATCGATTGCTTTTGCCACAGTGCCTAGCAATGCCTCTATTAGTGGCATTAGATCGGGTAGTATGTCATGTCCGAACTCTTCTCTATAAATAAATAGCCAGCCAAGTGAACTGTTAAGTTCACAAGGCTGACTGCCATCAATTTTAATTGTTTTTTTCATCTTCGCTTACCCCTTTAGTTCTGGTTTTGCTGGTGTAGTAAATACATTGGCATATCCTGCATCGCCTGGATTGTATACTACCTGTGTGAGACCTGTTGCATTATCACCAATTACTGTGATTTTTGATGATTCAGTTGCTGGCTCTTTCTTGTCGCTAATAGTCTCATATTCTCTTGATATTCCACCAAGGGTTACATTGTAGAGTAGCACTCTTCTCTTCTCTTTATCGCCTTTTGCCTCGAATGATATCCATAGAGGTGGTTTTACAGCCCCCTTAACACTCGCCAGCCCACCATCCTTGGTTTCTGCATATCCCATGAATTTTTTCTTGAAATCATCGGTGAATTTTGCTACCTTCAGCGTTCCCGAAAATCCATTATCCTGATAATCGCTGAAGAATATCGTATCATCAGCATAGAATGGATTGCTATCTCCTTCAGGCTCTAGCGATAGAGATACCGCACCTGGCATTAGAATTCCCTCACCCATTGTTACAGCTCCAGTATTGGGATTTACCTCGTATGTTCCCATATGTAAGTTGGATATACCAAATTCAACTTTATTCTTATCCATTATTTCTCCTTTCGTGTTATGAGACTGTGTAGTACACCTCAAAACAATCTTCTTTATCAATGTAGATATCTTCACTCTTATCAAGGATTATAAACTCATTAGTTGCGAGAGCATTCTCAATTGCCTCTTCTAGACTTTCATCCTTATTTTGGAAGTAAAGCTCTACCCTATACTCATATTCTCCGTGGAATATAGAATTATTGTCTGCTGAAAAGAATGTGCTTCCAGCTCCTATCATTATGAGGAATGGAAACTCTTGCTTTCTTTTGAATCTACCATATGCCACAGGTACTTTTAGCTTTTTTAAGCAGTTATTCAATTGACTAATCTTACCCACGGTTTAACTCCTCTCTAAGCTTCTCCTCATATTCTCTAATGGCTTTCTGTTCAGCTGGCTTGATATGTGGTCTCCCTGCATACCTTCCTGTACCTCTTCCTGTAACATGAGAGTTTTCCAGCAAATGAGTTAGTCCAGGCTTCGTAGCATTATATACAACATAGCTTCCTTCTTTCAGTTTTTTTGCTTTAAAACCTTTAGCATAGTTCCCTTCACCTTTGAAGTTTTCGCTGGCTCTTGCTTTTACATCAGCTACGCAGTCTTTAGCAACACTCTTCCCAACTCGTTCAACTGTTTTCTTAACATCCTCGTTGTAAGTCATTAAGATATCTGCGATTTGCGATTCTATACTATCGTTCATTTGTTCCAAGCCTCTTCATAAGTGTTAATTCAACTTCATGTCCGTTTACATACGTTCGACTAACGTCATAGAATATACCTCTATATTCCGCAATTTTCTGATTGTCATAATCATATTCATCAGCGAGTACTATGGTTAATTCTGGCATCATATCTGTAGTAGCGGCAGCATAGAACTCTTTCATGCCGATAGACTTAGCTTTACAAAACAGTTCTTGTGGATCTATAAGTGTTGCAACTTCATTGCCACTCTCATCTTGTGATATATCCAGTCTGTACAGTGTCACAATATCGTTATACATTCTGTCTATCCACATCCTTCCTCAATCCATCAGCTTGCATGTAAAATGCATCTCTGTACTTTTCCATAAGTTTATCGGAGTCGACATTTTGCCATAGGCAATATGTTTGAACAGCCTTAAGCACCAGCAAATCTTCAATTTCACCGTTCTTAATGACAGTAAACGCGCTGGAAACTCCAACGCGTTTTAACTCATCAAGTGCAGTATCGATATCAGCCTTAAGGCTCTCATCTAACTTGCTGTGCTTTATTCTCAGCGCTGTTTTTACAGAATCCAGTGCGTTCATTGTCACTCACTTCCTTATGCGTTCGCTCTGTCGAATCTTACAATTGCTCTTGCATCTCCTAAGTTTCCGTCAGCAAGTGTCATTGCTCTCCATACTACAGACCCACTTCTGAATCCTACAGATGCATCAGGCTTAACCTCTGTATCAGAAGCGAAGTTGAATTTGTAAGCTTTGAGATCCCCGAATAGCAACTTATCTGCAGGGCAGTTGTCATCAATGATCACTGGATATCCTAGTACGTTGAACTTAGCAGGTGACTGTGCATCAGCTACGCATACCTTCTGTCCGTTGGAATCTGTCATTCCTAGAACATCTCCATAGAACATAGCTCTATTCATTACTAGAGTTCCATTAGCAGCATAACCTGTTGGAAGTGCTGCAAGCACCTTCATAAGATCCTCGTATGTCATGCCTGCCTTAGTAAATGTTCCAGTTGCAGCGTTCTTCACCTTAAAGATACCTGTTGGCTGTGTTGCTCCCTGTCCATTAAGAATTGCATTGTTAACTGCCTTAAGGATCTTATCAGCAAGCCTTGCAACTATCCACTTTTCAAATGCAGCTACAGACATTGCGCTGATATCAGCTGTAATTTCCACTGTCTTAATCAGCTTATATGCATTAAGTGTGATAGGTGCTAGTGTGTCTGTCCCATCTGTTGCAGCTATTCCCATTTCTACCCAGGCTGCATCAGATGCAGCGGTCTCTACAGGGAATGTAACATAACCTGTAATATGTGTTACATCAACAGCATCTACAAGTGGTGATGCCTCAACAATGGAATATACCTCTTCAGCTATTTCTGTTGGTATAACAGCACTTGCACTTTTAAGTGCAGCTCTTTCCTCTGCATTGAGCTCCTTACCCATTAGGTCTCTCACCCATGCGCTGCGATACTCAGCTCCATCAATGTTGTAGTTCTTGTCCATGTCTTCTGTTCCTCTCTTCTCGATTGTTTTTGTTGCCTTGAGCATACCTCTTAGCTCTTTCAGCTTGTTTTCTTTAACTTCTCTCGCCTCTATCTCCTTAAGCTGATTCTCAAGGTCATTCTTTCTGGAAATCAATCCATTAGATCTCTTTTCCATCTGCTCTAGCTTTGCTCTCTTTTCATCTGGATCATCTGTTTTATCGTCATCACCATCAGTAGATTCATCTAGCGACTTGATAATTTCTTCGATTTCTTCATTAACCTCTTTGAGGCTCTTCATTACTTCGTCCTTATTCATTTAGGCTCCCTTCTAGCTTTGCTATGATTAAGTTTCTCTTTATTTCATTCTGCAATTCCACATTGGAATTTCTAATACGCTCAAGTCTCTCCGCTTCAACTCCTTCAATCACTCCGTTGAAGTAGTCACGCGCACTAATCTCCGTGTTAGGATTTGCAGGGAATGACACTGGTGATACATCGAACACCTTATCAATTTTTAAAATTGTTCGTGTTCTAGTCTCAGAATTATACTTGTCTTCTTTAACTGTGAATGCAAATGACATTTTAGGATAATTGCCAGCTGCAATATCTTCGTACAGGCTTCTACTTGCTGTTGTCTTCGATAAATCAGCTGTGATTGCTAGTCCTGTATCGTCTGTACTCAATTTCACTGTATCTGCAGATGTTCTCGCATATACTCTTCCTGTGTGATCAACTCTGAATACAACATCTGATATGTCAGCCTCTTCAAATGCCTTTCTATCAATCTCTTCGTAGTATTCAATACCATCACACTCCCACAACATGTATTTATCCCATGTTGAAGCATATCCGCGTACTAAATAATCTCCCGAATCATTTGTATCTGCTCTTAATTCGAGATTCCTATATTCTCTTTCCTTACTCATCATCTTTTTCTCCTTCTAAAGAACTTGCAATTTTACCCACAGGTGCAGTATCAAGCCTTCTGATAGGCTCATCTCCACCCTCTACATGTGGCAATCCTACAATGTCGCACCATGTGTTAGGTGTCAGCGCTCCGCGGTCAATGTAGTCTTTAAGTGCTAATTTGTCGCTCATGCTCATAAATTGTATTGTGCTGGATTGATAAATCACTTCATTACCAAATGCAAGCTGTCTCTCTGAAAAGAGTTTCCTCGTTAACTCTTGAGATAATGCCATGAGGAAAGGTTCTATTTTCATCTCATAGAATACCTGCATCTGTTCTGTTGTAGCTTTGCTCATAATGATTTCATCTGACACACCGAAGTATCTATATACATTTTCGCGAAATTCTTTCTGATTATTCCAAGTTGCGATTGTTGGTGACATGTTTATAGGTGTAAATTCCATAGATGTGTCAAGCACAGCTACACCCCCCTCATTTGCAGAGTCCATATAGTTTTTGATGAACTCATCCCTAATGTTCTTGGTATCGTTAACATCCAGCATGCTTTTAGTGCTCTTCAAGATTCCGCGTAAGTTAGCTGTAGATTTTATCGCATTAGATATAGACTGATTTGATACATTTATCATCTCAAGTGTATTGAGCAGAATATCATTATCATCTCCGCCTATATCATGTTCGTTATAGTCTTTCCTGAGCACTACCAAATCATCCCATAGGAATATGTAATCACCCTTTGCAGTGTAGAACTTGATGTATATATCCCCTTGTTCATCTTCCAGTCCCTCGAATGTTATATAGGGAATCGGATAGAATCCTGTTATACTGTTGTTCTCACGCATAATCAAGATAAATGCTGTGTTTTTTAGCTCATACTGAGTTCTAACCTTGTATAGAAAATCTTTACCATTCATGAACGGGTTTGGGCTCAATCTGAGCATTCGCTCAACGGTTTTATCCGTACACGTCGCAGATGCTTTTGACGTTTGTTCAGCTAGCGGTCTTATACATGATCTAACGATTTCTGATTTATTCATGTTACGACCGAAATTTGAGAACACCGCAGTAAATGACCCCATCTCTTTCCATCTACTCAAGCTTTTAATTCCTGAACGGAAATTGTTAATAAATTTTGTGAATATATTCATTTACTTAATCCACCTCATATAATCTTCCTCATCATTGTATAAGCCTGTCCATGCATTAAGCAGAGATACCATTCCATCAATCCTCTTCTGAGATGAACCTTTAACTGGCATAATTGATTCAATGCCCTTTGCATTGGCTGTCTTGACTCCTGTATTTAAGAGACACCATTTCAACATTGGATTGTTTTGGTAGACAATCTTGTGTTCCGCGAATGCACCATGAAGGAGTTTCATTGGATAAGTCCAGGTGAAGGCACCTTGCCTTATTTTCTCCATCTCAAATCCATACTCTTTCATCTCTTCCGCCCAATACCCCGACAGAGCAGCATCATAGCTAATCTTAAGTGGTCGTATGTTGTACTCTCTCACCAAATCAGCAAACCACTCTGTTACATCGTGGTAATTAACTGTTGCTCCTTCGCAAATTTTCAACCACCCTTGTTCAGACCAAAGTTTATATGGCGCCTCAAGATTATTGTTAGTATCACCTCTTGTTGCATCCATTTTTGATTCGGGAATGAAGTACTTCTGCAGAACATATGTATTGACATCATTCGGCTTACGTATAATGACCGTTGCGCATGTTAAGTCAGTCGTTGCTGATAAATCACATCCACCAATTGCATAACTGTTTCGCAGATATTCCATATCAACTACTTCAGTGTTATTAGCCTCTTCATATGACAACCATCCAGTTGCGCTATTTTCAGGCAAATTGAAGTCCTTTGTAAGAACTGTTGGAAGGAACTGAGGATTTCGTTGTGCCTTCTCAACATGATTCCTTAATGTATCAATCTTTTTGATTGTGCCTAGACCTGGATTTGCTTTTATCCAAGCCTCTTCATCAGTCCATTCTTCTCTGTTGTCTAGCTCATATATGAGCGGTAACACTGTATAGTCCTCAAATCCCTCATTCCACAGTGCTATGTTTGCATATTCGCTATATTTGGCATCAAAAAAGGCTTCCCGAACGAAGCCATTGGTGCTTATTAACATGTATATAGGCTGTGCTCTAAATGCTTGTGATTGGAACAAAACATCATACATAGCGCTATTCTTCTGTTCGTGTATTTCATCTTGAATCACAAATGATAGGTTCAAGCCGTCCATGTTATCAGTTTTTGAGGAAAGTGCTTTGAGTGTTCCAAAATTAAACTCAGAGTATATGTCTGTCCTTCTCTTTTTTTCAACCATTCGGAGTGCTGCCGATTGTTGCCTCATATTCGCTGCCTCAGTGAAAAGCAACATTGCTTGGTCTTTTGCATTTGCAGCACAAACGATTTCTGGGCCATTTTCACCATCATTTATTAACATGTCATGTGACATGGCTGCAGCTAACTCTGTTTTTCCGTTTTTTCGCCCGATAAATAGTGCAAATTCGCGGAATCTTCGCATTCCCTCTTCATCAATCCAACCATATAGCAATGATAAACCAGCCTTCTGCCACAGCATTAATTTTAACGGTTTTCCACCACATTCACCCTTACTCTGAGCACAGAATCGCTCAATAAATTCTATATGTCTATTTGCTACGGATTGGTCATAGTGCCATTTCCATTTATCAGAATTTGGTGCGTTATCCATATATGCACATTCCCTCTGATAGAGCTTTGTTATCTTCTCGTTTGCAACAATCTCTCCACTCTCAATTGCTTTCAGGTACTCTTTCGGATAATTTACTAGCATTTCTGCCCCTGTATGAATTCCATGAGTTCTTTTGCTGCATCTGCATCCGATTCTTTTATCGAATCAATGATTTTCATCAAAGTAGTGATTGTTCCATTAGCTGATGTTGTTGTTTTGTTGTACTCCGCTATTGCTGGATTTGCCACTAGGTTTTTTCGCCCTTTTACGTATTCCTTCTCAACAAGAGTACCCTCTTTTTTTATCACTTTTTCAAGCTTATCTAACATATCAAGTTGCACTACATATCGCTCGAATGTTGTGGCAAAGAAGAAGTTCTCTTGAACACCGTAACGCTTTGCAATTTCAAGTATTTCCTTCGCTTTTCTTCGCTTGTCTGCCTTATTCAATGCATCTTCTCCTTCCTCTTCAGATATCTTCTTATTTTCCAAAACACTCGTGCGCGCGCAGTCAGTTTTTTCTGTGACCTTGGCATCGGTGCTCCTATATACCCCCACTTCTCTTAATCAGGGGGGCTTCGATTGGTTCTCCATTTTCATCGAACAATATTTGCTTTTCCCATTTATTACTGTGTGTATGTTTCTTCCGTCCGTTACATCTATCTACTCTGTGCTTTGCTTGATGGCAATCCCTACACAGGCATTCGAGCTTATCCACATTCAACGCAATACTAGGATCAGATATATTTTGTGGTGTCAGGTGTATCTTATGATGTACTTCTTCTGCCGGGCGAAAGCATCCAACACTCTCACACATTCCACCAGCTCTTGCCATAGCTACAGCTCTAACTGACTTCCACTCTTTTGATTTATAAAACTTCTGTGCGAATTCTCTTGCCATAATTACATAATAAATGCGGTAGCTCTCGCCACCGCTTAGTCAATATTTATCAAGGAGTTGTTCATGGTTTATCTCCACGTACACTATAGCATGAGTACACCCTGAATTTTACTGAACTCTTTTGTAAATTCGTTGCTTTTCAACATCTTGTAGTGCTCTACCATGTAGAGTGTAGACCCATCGCTCAGTCATATACATCTCTTCTGCAATCGTCTCAAAGGTCTGCATTCTTATGTACCTTCTGCGCAATACTTCCGCATGATCAGCATTCGACAGTTTATAGATAACCTCTTCAATCTTGACTCTTTGCTTCCAGAGTTCATCTCGCAGTTTCTTTTGCTTTTCTCTTAGCACTGCAAGTTTAACCGCCGTATCTTCGGTTACGTGACTTATTTCTCCTCTGCCTGGCTGACTGTCATAATTTACCGCCTTCACCCCAAGAGTCTGTTCAATGTCAAATATTTGACTATCGAGCTGTGTAATTCTCTCGCCAATTCTCCGATATTCATTCATAAATTCTTTTGCTGTCATAGTCCACCTATTTTTAGTTATATTATTCCACTTAAATAAATTTGCTCCCTAGAGCAACTCATCACCTTCTGCAATTTTCTGTTTTTCGCATTCGTATAAGCAAGCTGAACCCGGAACCATTACCTCCGTTTTCTTCGTCTTGCCCGAACAAAGCTATTTGCCTTCCATCATGTTCAACAAGGCAGTCTGTAAATGTGTACCTTGTCTTGTTGTTTTTATTAATAAGCTTAGATATATATAGCTCATCTGATGGATCATTAATAATTCTCTCCATCTGGGATTTAGTTATAGCTTTATCTGAAACTATAGGATCAGGCTTTTCTAAATTTATGGAGCTACCCCAGCATCTTTTACTCTTACCCTGTCTGGCCATATATAGAGCTTTGCCTGTAATTCCGTATTCATCAAATTTGAGCTTATCCGAATTAGAAAATCCAGCCTTCCATTTATCCTCTATGACATCTCTATCCACATTTCCAAATATCATGTGGATATGTGGTCTCGCTTTTGAGCCAGTATCATCACCGGCATGGTTGGATATTACATATACATATTTCACCGGTTCACTGGATCTCTTTTTCATCTCCCTACGTACTCTTGCCACATAGTTAGTTATATCCTTAAGTACCTGCTCTCTGTTATATGGCAGATGAGCATCGTCATATGTGAGATCTATGCTAAAGTCTCCCTCTTTGAAATTAAGATTGCATAATCTGACAAAGTATCTCTGACTTCGTTTTGAATTTAGATTCTTCTGTGCCGGTGATGACTCATGTCTTTTTTCTGCTCTTTTTATAATTCTCTTCCTTGGAGACACATTATATATTTCTAGCTCGAGATAATCTCCGGTGTAATATTTCTTCGTTCTTATCATAGTTACTAAATGCCTGACTTGTTAATACTCATTTGAACTCTTAATCCGGCTCGCAGCCGGATGGTTTTACCTTATTTTTTTGATTTCTTTCTTCCTTATATATAGGAAGAAAGTTTTGAAGTTTTAGTTCTATATATGAAAGCGGCAAGCATCTGTAAAAAAGTAGTATGTGCTCTTATATATTTATGTACGATTTTGAAAGAAGTATATCTTCTGCCTACCGCTGTCATATCTTATGTTTTCCATTTATGCATACACATATATACACACTAATAGGATTGTTAGTCCTGTAAGGAGTAGTACATCTGCTATCATGAATAATTTATTTGCCACATCCATCCTCTTCATTGCTGTGAATGATAGCGCTACTATTCCAACCATAAGACCTGTGATTAAGAAAGTTATTATTAAATTAAGCATTTTCTAGTTCTCCAGTAAAATTATTAACCTCTTCAGTCTTCCATGCTGGCACTGTGGGGAATGCACAAGTGGCGCATTTATCATAATTATGCTTCCGGCACCACTTGCATATACCCTCACGTTGCTCTTCCGTATACATAGCTGCTATATCTTTTGACCTAATCAAGAGGAAAGTCTCCTGCCAGTTCTGCATTAATAGGGTTTTCGTATCTTGCGATGATTTCTGCCATGACTCGTTCCTCTTCTTCCGGATCCGGTCCGGATGGTTCAAGATACTCATTCACTCTTTTTTCACCAAGTAGATCATCAAAGAATTTATGCACTCTGCTTTTCCTCATGTGTTTTGGTTTAGCTTTCATTTGGGTTCCTCCCGCCAATCTCCCAGTTCAGATATACTCTTGCTTTTTCTAAATCTTCCAATCCGCCTTTGTTGTCGGCTCTGATTAAATATTTCAGAGCATTTCCTCTGCAAAATGCTTTGAACCCACCTTCTCCTAGTACTGCTCTAATAACATCTATCGACTCTATATCAAGTCCATCCAGCTTATAATGTTTAGGTTCATTGACCGAGTCGCACCCTGTTTCTTTATTATCTGCAGTTCGAAGAGCTTCTATTTTAACTGCTAAACCGGGATCCTGATTCACCATCCTAGTTAGCTGTCTAAAGGTCTTGCCTAGTCTTATGCATCTGATACTGTAATCAGATATACCTAGCAGGTATTTAATCTGTTCAAGCATGTTCTCAACATCTGCAACCTCCTCCTGAACACAATCTATGTTCTTGTGACTCAGTGCTTCAACAAGTTCATTTAACTCTTCAATGGATTTCCCTAGTTGGTTTTCTAATCCGTAATGGTCTGCTATAAATTTCAGTTCTTTGCTTATCATGTTCTCCTACCCTTTCAGCTGTTCTTCTTCAGTGTGCAGTACCTGAAGTAATGCACTGCGTACCTTTTCGCCTTGTCCCGGATCTTTCGCCTCGATGACTGCAAGGCTTTTACAGCATGATTGAAATATTTCCTGCAATATGTTGACCTGTGTCCGGAAGGTTGTCAGTTCATTCTGACTGCTTGCGGACAATTCTTTTTCGAGTCTCGCTATTGTCTTCTCGGCTTCGGTATATGCTGCCTGAAGCTCAGCCTTACCTTCCTTTACTGCTTTTTCCTTATCCTTTTCATGCTCAGCTTTATATTTATCTACTGCCTTTTGTACATCCTCATTAGCTTTAGCCTTTGCACTTGCCACCCTTGCCTTTTCTTTTTCAAGCTTTTGGGTTAGCTTTTCGATTTCCTGATTCTTCGCCTCAAGCTCGGCTGTGCTTATTTCTGATTCGGATTGTTCAGCTTCCAGCTCTGCAATGCGGTTTTTAAGGTTTTCTATTTCATCACCTGTGCCGGCTTCAAGTTCATCATTCCTCGCTTTCAAGGCAGCGATTTCTCCTTTGAGTTCTGTTACCGTCATATCTGTAACATCTTCCGACTCAATCACCTCTTTCGCTATCTCTTCCGGAGCCGATAGTAAGGCAAACACCTTGGAAATGCTCAAATTCGTACACGTGTACGAATTTGAAAATATGCTGTTTTCATCTGCTGCACGTTTGGCCAATTGCATCATTTTGTTTGCTTTTGACTGCGAAAATTCCAAATTATTATCACACCATGTGCCAAACTCTCCATGAGGTAATCGCTCCTTTACTATGAGCAGGCGGCGACCGGTGGATGCTGCCATCATGAGTGCGACGTTTCCAACAGCCTCCATCTGTTGATATAATCCATTTGCCTCATGACACAGCTGCTCCGTGCTCTTATCTTCTAACTCACCATTGGCTTCATTAATTTCATAATTTACATCTATAATTGATTCTGTCATTATGCTGCTCCCTTCTTAGGTTTCTTTTTACTTCTTGGCTTTACAATGTTTTCCAGCCAATCATCTACCCACTTTCTAATTTCCGGTAATGGCAGTCGATTACCTGTTCCATAGCATTGATATATACGGTTGTCACGGAGTTCAATTGTTATGAATGATGTATTAGGATCATCAGTTCGCCTCATAACAAATACTGCTGTATCTCCTTCCGTTACGCTGTAATAGTATGAAGCAACACAATTTTTGTTATAACGACCTTCCTCTTCAAATTCTTTGTAGTTTCTAAGCGGTCGTATAAGATATTCATTATCTTGATAGACATACTCTTCTAGTTGCGGAAGATACATTTTTTCATAATTCTCTTGTTGCTTTTTGCATTTTTCCGCTTTTTCTGCATCTTTCTTTTCCAGATACTCTCTTGAGACCCTATCATGTGCTTCATTTAAGTTTTTAGGATATAGATAGTAATCATTTTGTGGATATTTCAGTTCTTTAAGTTGTACATAATAATCTTTGTATAAGCTTCCTATCTCACCTCGGTTACAAGAATTGCCCTGTGTTTTACATTGTTTTTCAAGATATCTAAATAACTGAATTAAATTATTAAGTTCCCTCAGTTCTTTTATCCAGCCATAACCATAGCCATTTCCGCACAAGAATCTCGCATCCGGAACCCATTTTTGGCATAGTTCCATATGTTCTTTTTTTACTTTGTTTTGCTTCTTAAGGACCTTGTACCTTAATATTCCATCTGCGTTGAAATAATCCCATTGCTTCAGTTTATCGATATCCTGCGGTGATAGTCGCAATAGTTCAGGAATCGTTCTAGCTCGCCAGTTTGGTCTTATATATGTTGGTATTTTTTCAAGCTTGTACTCTACCAGATGCGCAAGTCCTGATTTTTTAATATATTCAACACTTGGATATCTTGCACAAAACACCATCTCATCAATCAGGTAGTTAACAAAATATGAATCAGCTAAATTTGTTTTTGATCGCATTTTTAGATGTATATCCATGTGTTTCAAAAAACTTTGGGCAATAAGATTATCTGAATTTATATCCACGACAAATCGTTCATTTGATATTACATGTTGTGGTTTGTATTTCCCCCATTCAGGCTCCCCGGTTCTCCAATTCCAAATATAGCCATATGAATATTGTTCATCTCTGTTGATTACGTTGATTGATTCAATTTCTATCTCAATAGTGTCTTCTATTTGTTCAACATTCTTTTCTGCACATCTCCAATAGCTGCAGGCTGAGGCACAGTATATACTTTCATCTTCTAACCACAACCAAAAGAAATATTGATGCGTTCCGGTAGGAGCTGTAGTATGCGGCAATGCCAATTCCCAATTGCCACATTCAGGGCAATAGACTCTTTGCCCTTTGTATATCGTTTCCTGATAATCCCAGATATGCCCGCAGTGTGAACAATGTGCTATTTTCTTCCAGCGGTTATATATAGTTGCTGCACAGGTTTCCTGATTCACCCAATCCTCAAAGTTGTCTGGAAAGTGAATGTTTATAGGTGAGTTATCTGCATTTCTATAATTGATTTGCATATCCACCTCCTCTACATCAGGTCAAGGATATCTATTGTTCCTGGACTAGTGATGTTTGATGATGGTTTCGCATGAATGTCGTAGTAATCATCAATGATTTGTAGCACCTCTTCATCTGAAAGACACCCAATACTATCCTTAGCATTTTTCTTGGCTTCGGACGTAATCTTGGAGATTAAGTCTTTAATTGATTTACCCTCTGCAGTTATATGCTTTGCCACCTCTTCAGTCTTGCAGATTTCATTTAGATGTTCTTCTATGAAATTGGCAAGAGAGCCACCGATTTTCAGTGACTCTTCAGTAATTTGTTCTCTCGCCTTATTAATTACTTCTAAACTCATGATTCTCTCCTGTTGCTATTACTCTATCTTTAACTTTCAAATTCACCTGACAGTATGATGCTTAGTTCGTACGCTTCCTCTTCAGTAAGAGTGATACCACGTGACATCTTTTCATGCTTAGGATCCCAATCTCGTATGTCATATTTTGGTTCGTTATCATTCCAGGACACGAGATTAAGCTCTTTCGTCCATCCATTCTTGCTTTCTGAGATAATCCCTATATGTTCCTTGATTTCACAATTAATCTGATTCATTTTTCTCCTCGTTTCTTTATTCTTCAAAGTTAATACCGCATATGCGTCCCATCTTCTTTGATTGCACCCCATGACCATATTCACCTGCTTGAGGCTTATCTCGCATAAAGGCTCTGAAGTCTACCATGCACTGCGGACAGAGATCATATACTCCCTCTGCATCTCCTATCACATCCAGCTGTTTACTACGATTCCTATAGTCAATTTCTTCTCCGCATCTATCACAAAAAATGCGTTTCATGCTTGCCTCCTTAAATAGTCATCTGGTTCTGTTGCTTTCTTTTTCTCACAATATTTATTTTTGCCACTACTCTAGTAATCACAACTTCGCTATCAGCTGCACTAACTTTCACTGACTCAATAAACCCTTTATGTACTAGTTCACAAGCAGTCTTCACTAAATCGATTGCAGGCTGTTCCATTGGTTCAAATTCGAGTTCACTTGATTTTGAACCGCATAACATGTCTACATTTTCGCGCATCAATCGAAACCACTTAACTTCACTTTCACAATCACATTTATCTGTTGCAATAGCGTCTGCCTCTTTCTGTGAATTTGCATCCACAAGATGCATTTGCCCGCAATCTTTGCAAAATCCCTTCATAATGCGTACCTCTCTTTTACTAAAACATTTCTCTTGGCTGACCCTCTCTGGCGTGTAACCTTTCATACTCTTGCTCTCTAGTTTCGATGTCTCTTTCTTTTGATTTAATGATCTCCATTAGTATTTCTTTCGTTTGTGTTCTAGAGTTATGCGTTGTTCTCAATCTTTCTTGATACTTGCATATTTTCCTTTCATCTTCTCGATTGGCGAATATAAGTTCACGCATTTTCTGGCGACCTTCCAAATCATAACGGCAATGCCATTCATCGTTGTACTCACACTGTTTACAGCATTTGTCGCAAATAGTTCCTTTAATACGGCGGCACCACCGGAAAGCTCTATTATCTCTCGGTGTTCCATGTTCGTGACCACAGCGATCACATATGCAACCAGCCTCTACCATTGTTACTGACATTGGTTGATGATATCTATGATCATCGCTGTTCCTGAATCAGCAGTGACATTAGCCGCCTTTTGATACCCATCGTTAAATGTTGCAACCACAAGTTCATGTGTGCTTTCACGTTCATACTTTAGCGATACCAAATCATAGAAGCCTCTTGTTTGTTGCAGCGTTGATAACAACTCATTACATATTTTTTGTTTGTCTTCCATTTCTGCTTCTTCTCCTTTATCAATTACAACCTATGGCATACAGGAATACCCACAGCATGGGGATGAATAGTGCGGCAGCGATTGAACCTACTAATGCAATCGGTTGAAAGTTTCCATCTTCGTCTGAACACATATACTTAACAGCTTCAACGAATTCCTTCATCTTGATTCACCGGCCTTTCACTGCTCTTAATATCGATATTTATTTCAACCGAGGCATTCGCTATCGCATCTGCATAGCCTGTGCAGTACATTAGTTCTGCAAGAGGCTCTAATTCAGCTGGAAATTCAATATCGAATGCATCCTCTAAGCTTAGATACATTATCTTTTTATGACTTTCATATGCCGCCTTTGCAGCTTCAGTTAACTCCTCTTCATTTATCATTGGTTTTAGATTCTTTTTACTCATTGTGGTTTTCCTCCGTCTTTTTTTCGGTTAATTACACCGTCTTGTATTCATAAGCCTGTCGGCCACATCTGATGCAAAGTACTGCTTCTTTTTTCCATCCGTAATGTATTCGCACCCTGCCATCAGGTTAATGACGTAGTCTCTGGATTTACCTAGATACCTGGCTATGTCAGACTGACATGGCCAGTTTCCAACTTCCCTTTTTATATCTCGAACTATAGTCTGTTTATCCATGTCCTTGTCCTTTTCTTCCTTTGATGTATAATCTCCCTAACAAATATTTTTATGAAAGGATATTTTTATGTTTTACCAAACTGTTATAAGCCTTGTGCTCTCTGGCTTTACTGCTTTCGCAGCTGTTAGTTCGGTGGTTATTGCTATTAAGACCCTTAGACAAAACTCAAAGATGATTGAAAATTCTACTCGCCCCTATGTTGTTGTCTATGGTCGCAATATTCGTTTAGATGAAAAAACCTATTTCTATCTTGTTGTTAAAAATTTTGGCACTTCTGCAGCATTTGTTGATTCCTTCCATGTTTCAGAGTCATTGGAATATGGAGTGAACAGCGATGAAGATTTTATACATCGTTTAAATGGCGCAGTTATAGTTCCTAACCAGTCTCATTCTTGCTATTTAAGAAATGATTCGGTACCTGAAACACTGACAGTTGAACTTAAATATCATGCAGTATCTTTAAAATCCAAATCCTACGTTGAACGATTTAAATTTAATCCAAAAGCTGGCATTAATATGGTTCAAAACGACTTTATTGTTCCAGGCAAGGATTCCGTTGATAGGATTGCTACATTTATACAAGAATTCTGGAAAATGAGCCTTTAACCTAAGATTATGTTAAGCAGCATTATCAACGAGAATCCCAAAGTACTAACACCAACAGTCAACATTGCGAGCATAACTACAATAAAAAAGCGATCCTCGTGCCAGAAATATTTAACTGAATCTATAAAGTCTTCAATCTCTTCTTTTATACGTCTCAGCATCGTTACTCTTCTCCCTCTTCATCACTAGGTTTAGCTTTTATTTGTTGTTATAAAATGCAGCCTAGCTGTATAATCTCCTTACAGGCTGTTTGACCGAGTTTTTAGAAAGGAGATTGTTTAAGATGGCTTGTGATTATGAATCAACTTTGCAGATTGCTAGAGACATTACCGTTGCAGCACTATCCGCATCAACCGTTACCCTTTTAGGCGAAGAAGACGGTAAGGTTATCGGAGAAATGTTTACAGCAATCCATGAAGCTGTTGTTAAGGCTAACAAGGATGTTATTTCTGAAAATCAGAATGTCTCTTATTAGCCTTTAATTCTCAGTTTGGCTAGAGGCTCGACCAATTGCACAATTTCTCTTATGCATACATCTGATGACAGTCGGGCCTTTATTTCATTAGCCAGCACCTCTTGTACCTCAGTTGTGATTCGTGCTTCTTTTCGTAGATAGTAGGAAAGAGATTTCTGCTCTTGTTTACATTCTTTTTCTGCATCACTCTTCAGGGTTTCAATTTTCTCTTTAGCATCGTTCAATTCTTCTTCCATGCATGCTAGCTTATTCTTAGTTTCTTCTAGCATCTTTTCTGTGGCTCTTAATTTTGAAATTTCCATTTTATTTTTCCTTTCTTAAACCTCTTCATCGCCGTTTTATAGTTGACTATATTTTTTGTTCATCGAAAGAACCAGTTATATCTTCTACATTGCAATCCAAAGCTTTTGCAATTTTCACCAAGGTGCTCACGCTCGATTCCTTGAGTGCTCCACTTTCTAGTCGACTAATTGTGATTCTGCCAACCCCTGATTCTCTAGATAATTCCTCTTGATTAAGCCCTTTTGCTTTTCTGATTTCTTTTAGGTTTGTAAAATCCATGTTGTACCTCCTTTGTCTGAAATTATAGTCGACTATAATTTTTGTGTCAACCCCTTTTTTATAGTTGACTGTACTTTTTTTCTTTTGTATAGTTAGCTATACAAGGAGAAAGGGGAACTATTATGCACTTGGGAGATGTAATTTACAATTTTAGGATGACACACAATAAAATGTCTTTAGTTGAATTTGCAAAGTTAGCTAAATTATCAACTGCCTATATTAATCAGCTTGAGAGAAATGTAAATCCAAAGACTGGTGAGTCGATAGTTCCGTCATTAGAGACATTCTATAAAGTCTCTAATGCAATGAATATTTCTTTAGATGAGCTTCTAACTATGGTTGACGAAAACCAACCTGTCGGACTAGCGGGAGTTCAAAGTTACGAAAAGCCATTTACTCAAGAGCGTCCTCTTCCATCAAACATCATGGTGCCAGCTGGTCGACAAATCCCTATTCTAGGTACTATTTGTGCTGGGAATGGTATTCACTGCGAGGAGAATTTCGAGGGTTATTTCTTAGTGGATAGATCTATCAAGGCTGATTACTGTCTACGAGTTAAAGGTGACTCTATGATTGATGCTAATATATATGATGGTGATGTTGCTTTCCTGAGGAAAGATTTTGACTTTATAGATGGTGAGATCTACGCAGTATGCTATGGTGCTGAGGAATCTGCATCACTAAAGAAACTATACAAAACGGATAATAAAATGTTACTGCAACCATGCAACTCAGGTTATGCAGCTGTATTTGTTGATGTAGATGATGTAGTAATTGTTGGTGAGTGTATTGGTACTTATCATGCAAGGTAAATTATAGAAAGGTAATCATATGGAATATAACGTATATTGTGATGAAAGTTGCCATTTAAGGCGCGATTATTCTAATGTTATGGTTTTAGGTGCGATATATTGTGATCGCTCAAGAGCTAAAGAGATTAATAATGAAATTAACGCACTTAAGGAAGTTTATGGTTTCAATAGAAAAGCCGAAATAAAATGGACTAAGGTTTCTCCATCTGGTCTGGACTTCTATCTTTCTTTAGTTGATTATTTCTTTAATAATGAATATTTATCTTTTAGAGGATATATTGCTAGGGGAACAGATGAGATTAGAACTAGTTCAGATGAAGACTATGATACTTGGTACTATAAAATGTATTATCGAACACTTGAATATATTGTTGATCAGGATGTGGAATCGCAGTACAGCATATACCTGGATATAAAAGACACAATAGGCTCTACCAAAGTTGCCACTTTAAAAAAATATTTAAACACACATTATGGCAAGGGACAAATTAAAAAAATGCAACTTGTAGATTCATCTGATATAGCTATCCTACAGCTTGCAGATTTATTAATCGGAGCTCTTGCCTATAAGCATCGTCAACTCGAAACGAGTCAATCAAAACTTGATGTTATCAGCAGAATTGAAGAGTTATCTAGCCAAGACGTATTTCTTTCTGTTCCAAAAGCTAATTCTAAAGCCAATTGGTTTGTTTGGGTTCCAGATTCTTGGAGGTAGTATTAATGGAAAATTATATTATTTCAGATAAGCTTTCTGATCCAATGCTTTATACTGGTGTGTCAATTGAAGAAATACTAGACGAGGCTATGGATAAATTTTACCATTCTTTTTTAAAGAAAGAGGTAAAACCAAAATATAATTCAAAAGATATATTCTTTGATATGAACAAGAAACATAAAGAAATTAACATGTTAACGTTGAGTCATCCAGAAAGATTTTTGCATATTTCATCTTTAAATATGGATGAAACAAAATATGATATGCTTTTCTGTGAAAATGATTCTGCTAAAAACAATTGTTTTAACTCTTGCGAAAATGGGAGTTCTAGAAATTCTAGTATTAGATTAATCGGCAGGACTGAATGTATATACCGTATAAATAGAATCCATTGGATTCCAGAGATTATTCAGTTTGCAAATAACGGTTCTTCACAAATCCAAGAATGGGATTACATAGACAAAGATGACAACCATAAACCTATTTGTAAGCGATATATAAGGTATATCGGAGATGGTATTGATTATGTAATTATTTTAAGGGATAGAAAATTTGATTATATATTCGTTACTGCATTTCCTGTCTTAATGAAACGTACTAGAAAAATGTTTAGTCGAAATTATAAAAATTATATAAATAAAAAGGCCGAGTGACCAAAGGAAACTCAGCGGACTCTTACATACACATTGGTAGTTGAGCTACTTAAAATATATCATATTATGTAAAAAAATCAATACATAATGTTTGTACAATGCCGTACAATGTGTGCATTTTATTTAGTATAAACTATAAAAATAGCCATCACCCGCTGCAACAGGTAACGGCTATAGAAATTGGCATCGTTTGATACACAAAGTTCCAACAAAAGTATATCAGCGATGCCTTGTTATTACAAGCAGGGCACTTTTTGTGCATCAATCATGGAGGCTGATATGAATTATATTCGTAGGTCATTCACATATAATGGTAAACGGTATTGTGTGTATGGAAAGAATGAGCGAGAAGCGATTGAAAAACTTGTACTAAAGCGTCAAGCTCTTGAGAATGATGAATTGGTTAATCCTGCAAAACGAACAGTATCATCATGGGCGATTGAGTGTGTTGAGACATATAAGGTAAGACAAAGCCCTATCACTCGGGAAAAGTATTTACAGAAGATGAAGGCCTATGTTCTCAATGAGATTGGATCTATGCTACTCAAGGATATATCACCTATTGTATGCCAGCAGGTATTAAATCTAAAGGCCGACAAGTCTAAAGCTACTATAAATGATACCTATCAAATGCTACGTTTTATTTTTAAGTATGCGAAAATCAATAAATTTATCAACAGTGACCCAACGGAGCACCTCGCAAAACCAACTGGATATTATAATCCTAGACGTTCACTTACAGTTGCGGAAGAGCGGCACTTTTTAAATGTGCTAGATAGCCATTACGAGCCTCTTTATTTTGCGTTAATGTACTATGCTGGATGCCGACCATCTGAAGCTTCATCAGTTGAATTCAGGGATATAGTAATGCGTGAGAATGTCAGATATTTACATATACGCGGAACAAAGACAAAGGCTGCCGATAGATACGTTCCAATCGTAGATGGACTTGCGAAGTTTATTCCCTCTTCAGTTAGTCCTTTTGAGCTACTCTGTAAAAATAGATATGGAAAGGCTTTGAATAAAGATAACAAAAGGCGAACATGGGCACACCTCTGCAGGTTGATGAATATTGATATGGGATGTAAAGTATATAGAAACCAACTACTACCACCATTCCCACTAGCTACAGATATTTCTGCATACTCCTTACGTCATACATTTTGTACAAATCTGCAAAAACGAGGTGTGGATATTAGAACTGCTCAATATCTGATGGGACATGCCGATATTCAAATGACAGCCAATATATATACTCACGTTGATTTTGAAATTATAAATCAGGCAGCAGCATTAATGTGATACCGTGTTACTCGCTGCGATAACAGGTGCTACAGTCGTTGAAATTACTGATTATCATGCTGTACTCCTAAAGCGGGTGTCGGAGGTTCGAATCCTCTTCGGGACACCAGTTAAAAACACTGCAATTCTAATGAGTTGCAGTGTTTTTATTTGTCAAAATTCTTTTACATGCTCGTATAGTGTTCAAGCACCGCAGAAGTCACGCCCTTCGAGCTAGACTCAACTGCGATTCCCAGGATTTCCTTAACCAACTTGAAATTTTCAGTGGCATTTCTCTTCCATTCCGCAAATTCAGGCCCAAGAATATAATCTTGATACTCTAAACTATCCTCCGGTCTCCCTTCAATTCTGACGAGAAGACCTTTATCACGCATAACCCTAACTACAGTTCGCACTTCATCGTCCGTCGAGTAGAATAATTCTGGTACCAGCTTTACCTTCCTCTGAATTGCGTCGGAAACGAACAAATATAAACGCAGCTCCTTATTTACAAATCTCTTATCGGGTATGTAAATAGGTTCAGTATTGTCAGGAATTTGAAACTGCCTTTTTTCCTTCTTTATTCCATAGTATTCGCAGATCCTATCTGCTTCTCTCTTAGTTAAGCTATACTTTGTTTGAAACTGTTTCTTTGTAAGCATCTATATCACCTAATTTTTTGAGACTTAATCTGTCACTATGATAACATATGAGAGAATACTAAAAAGGCTATTTTTCAGTATAATAGTGCCGGATTTTCAGTTATTAATTGCTTCTGTTATAATAACGAACATATATTGTAATATTTCACACAAGAATTATTAAGTAAATCGAGACAAGCGAGGCCATATGATCGAACTAAGAAATTATCCATCGGTAAAATACAGTTATGACGAATGGCTGGAGTTTTTACGAGAAAACGACAAGCACAGGCTGCAGATAGATTTCTTGAAGGAGACCGCCCTACCTGCCGATATCAAGGCGCTGATACTGCCTTCTGTTTCTGCATTTCAAATCGGTGAGCA
>ERZ773069.419-NODE-419-length-28776-cov-9.941645_pt1 | contig 28776 bp, 31 predicted proteins | sample MGYA00580619_ERZ773069 | MGnify/ENA primary metagenome ERZ773069 (study PRJEB29015, sample SAMEA2738007) | human oral metagenome | biome: human oral; feature: human-associated habitat; material: dental | place: China | collected 2108 ...
CAACTCCGAAACTCCTCCTTTCAGTCGTCAAACAGTCGTAGTTGAACAAATAAAAGCTCCGTCAAATTATTAAAATTATATTTATTATTTGAAATACCAAGTTTTTTAATAATTTTGTTATTTAAATGGAATTCAATTCACTAATTCCTTTACGTATCAAAAAAGAAAAAATATATGATATATTAATTAAAAATAAAAATAGGAGAAATATGAAAAATAGAAAAGATGATCATATCAAGTATGCATTGGAACACGAAAGTGACTATAACAGCTTTGATGATGTTGAACTTATTCATAGTTCCATTCCAAAATATAATCAGGATGAAATTGATTTATCAACTCATTTTGCAAGCCACGATTTTGAATTTCCATTTTTTATTAACGCAATTACAGGTGGAAGTGAAAATGCGAAAAAAATTAACCAGAAACTGGCAAAAGTTGCAAATGAATGCAATTTGTTATTTGTAACAGGCTCGTATAGTGCCGCTCTAAAAAATTCTGATGATGATTCATTTAAGATTGTAAAAAAGGAAAATCCAGATTTACAGATTGCTACAAATATTGGAGTTGATAAAAATTACACAGCTGGAATTACCGCTATAAAGGCTCTAAATCCATTATTTTTACAAGTTCACGTAAATCTAATGCAAGAATTAATTATGCCAGAAGGCAGCCGAAATTTTAACGAATGGGAAAATAATTTAAAAGAATTCGTCCAAAATATAGAAATTCCTATTATTTTAAAAGAAGTTGGATTTGGAATGACAGAAGATACCATAAAACAAGGAATTAAGCTGGGAATAAAGACTTTTGACATAAGCGGTCGTGGTGGCACAAGTTTTGCCTTTATCGAAAATATGCGACGTGAAAATAGCCTTGATTATCTAAATAACTGGGGACAGACTACTGTTTCCTGCCTTTTAAATTTAAAAGATTATACCGACAAAGTGGAAATTATCGCAAGTGGCGGTGTACGAAATCCGCTGGATATGATAAAATGCTTAGTTTTAGGAGCAAAGGCTGTTGGTCTTTCCAGAACGATTTTAGAATTATCTGTAAAATATGATGTTGAAAACATAATCAAAATTGTGGAAAACTGGAAAACTGAATGCAAAATAATAATGTGTGCCTTAAATGCAAAAAATATTAAAGAATTACAAAATACAAAATATATTTTGTACGGAAAAACATTGGAATTTTCCATGCAAAAACTTTAATAAATCTGCTAATAACTTAACTGTATATCAAAAATTGGTTTTAAACGAAAATAATCAAAGAAAGAGAGTTAATTAATGAAAAAAAAAATTATAGTTTATGATTTTGACAAGACAATCTACGATGGAGAAACTGGTGTTAATTTTTCCACATTTTATTTAAAAAAATATCCACTAAAATCTATTTTATTTTTAATAAAATATTCAAAGGATTTACTTTTTTATCTAATAAAAATAATAAATCTAACTACTTTGAAAGAAAGATATTTTGAATTTTTAGAAAGCCATTCAAAAGAAGAAATTGAAAAATTAGTTGCAGATTTTTGGGAAACTAAAAAGCATAAAATTTATCCGTGGATAAAAGACGAGCTGGAAAAAAACAAAAAAGAATGCGAAATGGTTATCGTGTCTTCAGCAAGCCCATTATTCCTAATAGAAAAATTTTTATTAACACTTGGCTATGACAAAGTCTTTGGTACAAATTTTGTAAACGATAACAAAGAAACTTTTATTGCCAAAATTGATGGAGAAAATAATAAAGGCGATGAAAAAGTAAAAAAATTGAACAAATGGGCAAAACAAAATGATTTTGAATACGAAATCACAGAATTTTATTCTGATAGCTTGGCAGACAAGCCACTTTATGATATTTCCAAAAAAACATACTGGATTAAGAATGGAATTAAACTTGATGGAATGCCACCTCGAAAAACATTATTTGATAAATTATTTTGGAAATAATATTTTTCTACTAAACACCATTAAAAAAATAGCAATAAAATTCTAGAATAATTAATTTGATCCTTATTAAAAAAATCAAAATCTAATTTTTAAGTATCCACCTTAAAAACTTTTATAATTTTTTTTTAAGTAAGGGCATCAGACGCCATGCCCTTACAACCTCGCTTTACGCAAAACTTTCTTATAAAGAAAAAATAAAACTCGCTTCGTAAAAACTACGCTCAGACAGTTATTTTTCCTTTAACGAAATTTTGCTTATTTAATATTTTCCAAATGTAAAACCTAAAATTTAAATATAATAATTTTTATAATTTAATATAGAATGTCGTGATTTTTTTGGAATGAAAACGACTAAATACATTTATGTGTTTCTTTCGCTAGAACATTCATAGCAAATAAATTTTGTAAAGTTGTTCTAATCTTCGTTTGCGAAAGTGAGCGTCAGCGAGTTTCGTTTTCGTAGTAATTCAGGTTTATTCAAATAATAAATGTTTTGACTACTTTCCCAAATAAAATTTGGGAATATTTCAAAAAAATGCTTAGACAAGCCAGGGTTGCAAGGGAAATGGCGATTGATTTCCCTTGCTTATATAAAAAGAAAAAACATGAAATTATGAAAAAATATCTATTAATAACAAGCAGTTTTTCAAACCCCAAATAAAAATCCCTTATGTGGATACTTAATGATTAATTTTAATTAAAGGAATTTTATAATTACATAGGTTATAAACAGCATAATCTTGTAAAAAAAATCTTTAATTCCATGAATTTTCTGATTTCTGCTATTTAAATGAGAAATAGTATTAAATGAAGATAAATCTCAAGTATTATTTAAAATATAAAAAGGGAACTGTTCTAATTCTACCAGAGCTAGACATAATTCCCTATTTTTATTTCATTTCTAAATTTTATCCAAAAAATTAAACTGTTAATAATTCTTTTTCTTTTTTACTCAAAGCATCATCAACTTGTGCGATATATTTATCTGTTGACTTTTGTACTTTTTCTTCACTTGATTTTAGTTCATCTTCTGTAATTTCGCTGTCTTTTTCAAGTTTTCTAAGTTTATTGTTTACATCTTTTCTTACATTTCTGATTGCAACTTTTCCTTCTTCAGCTTCTTTTTTTACCATTTTTACATATTCTTTTCTACGATCTTCTGTAAGTTCTGGTACAACAAGCCTAATAACTTTACCATCATTTGATGGATTAAATCCTAGATTTGCCTGTAAAATAGTTTTTTCAATTACTGGGATTAATGTTTTATCCCAAGGGTCTATTACTAATAATCTAGCTTCTGGAGCTGAAACTGTTCCAACTTGATTAAGGGGAGTTTGAGTACCATAAGCTTCTACTGTTACTCCATCAAGCATGGAAACACTCGCACGTCCTGCTCTTACGTGAGAAAATTTATCTTTTGTGTTTTCTAAAGATTTTTGCATTTTTTCTTCAGCTTCTTTTAAAATTGCATCTAACATTCTTACCACCTTTTTGTTTTTTTATTTTATATCAATTATTTTTTTACAGTTGTTCCTATATTATCGCCTTGAGCCATTTTTAAGATATTCCCCTCTTCTAAGGCGTTAAATACTACAATTGGCATTTGATTTTCCCTGCATAGTGAAAGTGCTGCCGTATCCATTACTCCTAAATTTTTTGAAATAGCCTCGTCAAATGTTACTGTATCATATCTTACAGCATCATCAAACTTCATAGGATCCTTATCATAAATTCCATCAACTTTTGTCCCTTTCGCAAGTACATCTGCCTGAATTTCCACAGCTCTCAATGCTCCCGAAGAATCTGTCGTAAAATAAGGATTGCTTGTTCCACCTGCAAATATAACGACTCTTCCTTTTTCTAGATGTCTTATTGCTTTACGTCTGATATAAAGCTCGGCTACTTGCGGCATTTGAAGCGCTGTCATAACTCTTGTCGGTACTCCTATGCTTTCAATTGAATTTTGCAGTGCAAGTCCATTCATGATTGTTGCAAGCATTCCCATTGTATCTCCAGTCACTCTGTCAAAGCCTTTTTCCATTCCGCTTATTCCACGAAAAATATTTCCACCACCAATAACGATAGCAATTTGCACACCTTTTTCATGCACATCCTTTATCTGTTTTGCAAAACTTTCAAGCACTTCATTTGAAAAACCAAATTCCTTATTCCCTGCAAGTGCTTCTCCACTTAGTTTTAATAATATTCTTTTATATTTAAGCATTATAGGAGCCTCCATGAATTTTATATAGGTTATAATAACCTCCGTTTAAAAATTTACGAAAAAATAAGGGGATAATTCCCCTTATAATTAATTTCCAGAAATTTGTGCAGCTACTTCAGCAGCGAAATCTACTTCTTCTTTTTCGATTCCTTCTCCAACTTTAAATCTGTCAAATGAATTTATTGTACTTGGGGCAATAAATTGTTCGATAGTAACGCTGTCATCTCTAACATATTTTTGTTGTATTAAACAGTTTTCTTCGTAGAATTTTCTCATTTTTCCTTCTAATATTTTTTCAATAATATTAGCTGGTTTTCCTTCTGATTCTAATTGATGTCTTGCGATTTCTTTTTCTCTTTCTAAATCATCAGCTGTAACTTGTGATTTATCCAAATATTTTGGATCCATTGCTGCGATATGCATTGCAACACCTTTTGCTTTTTCGATATTTTCAGGAGTAGCTTCTCCATTAACATTTAATAATACACCGATTTTTCCGCCTAAGTGAATATAAGTTTCGATAAATCCGTCAGTTGAAACAACTTTTAATCTTCTAATATTCATGTTTTCACCAATTTTAGCGATTAATTCTGTCAAATGAGTTTCAACAGTTTTTCCTTCAAGTTCAAATGCTTTTAATTCATCTTCACTTGTTAAATCATGGCTTAAAGTCAATCCTACCAATTTTTCTCCAAAAGATTTGAATTCATCGTTTTTAGCAACGAAGTCAGTTTCAGAGTTAAATTCCAAGATAGCACCTTTTTTTCTGTCTTCAGAAATCGCTGCAAATACCAATCCTTCCGCTGCAACTCTTCCAGATTTTTTAGCTGCCTTAGCAATCCCTTTTTCTCTTAACCAGTCAATTGCTTTTTCAATATCTCCGTCATTTTCTTGTAAAGCTTTTTTACAGTCAAGCATTCCTGCTCCTGTTCTTTCTCTTAATTCTTTAATAAGTGCTGTTGTAATTGCCACTTTATTTCCCTCCTATATTTTTAATTTTTTTATTTATTTAATTCTCCATCTAACATCATTAATAATTGTTCTATATGTTTACTAAAAGAACCTTCTTTTTTAGCTCCATCCAATGCCTTTTTTGCCCAGCTTTCTGCTTCTTTAAACTTTTTTGTTTCAAAATATCCCATTGCTAAAAACCATTGTGCTTGTGTATTCCCTTTTTTTGCAAGTGGTAAAAGAAACTTCTCTGCTTCCGCATATTTTTTTTGTTCAAAATATGTTCCAGACAGCATTTCTATAGCAAAGTAATCTTCTTTATCAAATTCTAAAAACTCTTTTGCATATTTTTCAGCTTGTCTAGGATGTCCAGAATCATAATAAAAAGCCGCTAGTCTAAGTATAGCATAAGCATTACCAGTCAATGCTTCGGTTTTACTTATTCTAAGTTCCCTAAGCCCTCTTTCTGAATAACTTCCTTGTGATAATTCTTCAAAATATTTATCAGCCTGTTTCCTTTTGGCTCCCTTTTTTTCATTTGCATATAAAAGAACAAAAGAATATTTACCAGTATCATCATCGCCTAATTCAATAGCTTTTGAAAAATATTTGTCAGCTTCCTTTGTATTATTCTCTGAAACATATAATGATCCCATAACTTCGTATGCATAGGCATCATCTGGATATTTTTCAATGTATTTTTTCATTAGGGCAATTAAACCTTTATTATCGTTTTTTTCCTGCATAGCTCGGAAATTTTTTCTAAAATCATCTTTTTCTTTTGCATAAGTATTCATAAATTTTTCATAATGTGGTACATAACTAACTTCATCCAGCATTAAAAACTTATCTTCCATATCAGTGCTTAATTTACGTTCGGTATTTACATTTGCACCTAGAACACTTAAACTTGCTACCAAAAATAATCCGATTAAAAATTTTTTCATAATTTTCATCATTCCTTTTATTTTTTATTTTGCTTAATGATTAACTTATTATTCACAAAAATTATTTTGAAGCATTTTTTAGTATATTCAAAATTTCTGGATTTTTATTATCAAATTCTAAAAAGTCCCTTGCATATTTTTCTGACATTTTATAATTTTCATAATTATCATAATAAACTGCTAATCCAAATATTGCCTTAGCATTTCCTAGTAATGCCCCAGTTTTAGAAGCTCTAAGAATTTCAAGGCTGTCGTATGATTTGAATCCTTCTTTTTTCAGTTCTTCATAATATTTCTCAACAAGTTTTGATTTTTCTTTATCATTATTTAACTCTTTCTTGCTATACAGAACGACTAAAGAAAATTTCGCTGTATCATTATCTCCCAGCTCCATAGCTTTTAAATAATTTTTTTCTGCTTCCTTAAAATTATCCGTTGCCATATACATTGTACCTAGTATTTCATAGGCATAGGCATCGTTTGGATACTTCTGAATATATTTTTTTAGTAGTATAATAAAATTTTTATAATCATTCTTATCTTGGTAAATATCCCATTTATCCTTAAATTCCTTTTTTTGTTTTGAAAATAGGTTTTCATACTTAGGATCTAATTCATAATGATACCACACATAATCTATATCACGTTGCATTGGGAGCTTTCCTTTATTCACACCCAAAACACCTAAACTTGCTACCAAAAATAATCCGATTAAAAATTTTTTCATAATTTCTCACCATTTCTTTTTATTTTTAGTTCAGCTAATAGAAGTATGAGTTTATTTTCTTATTTTTTTAATTGCTATTTTACAAGAACAGGGGAATGGTTTTATTCCCCTATTGTTTTTATTTGATTTTTTTAGACTATATTTCAAATTATGCTTCTGTAGTTTCTTCAGTAACTTCTTCTACCACTTCTTCAACAATTTCGTCGTTTGCAGGAACTTCTACTTCTGCTCCTTCAACAACATTTTCAATTCCACCGTTTCCTTCAATTGCAGCATTTGCAATAACTTGTGCAAATAATTTTACTGATCTTATAGCATCATCATTTGCTGGAATTTTGTAAGTTACTAAATCAGGATCTACGTTTGTATCGATTAATGCAATTACAGGAATTCCTAATTTTTTAGCTTCTTCTAATGCTAAGAATTCTTTTTTGATGTCAACTACGAACAATGCTGCTGGTAAAGTGTTCATATCTTTAATTCCACCAATATTTTTAGAAAGTTTTGCCATTTCTTTTCTTAATAATCCAGCTTCTTTTTTAGTGTAAGCTGTATCTAAAGTTCCATCAGCATCCATTTCTTCTAATTCTTTTAATCTTTTTACTCTTTTTTTGATAGTTTCCAAGTTAGTTAATAATCCACCTAGCCATCTGTGGTTTACATAAAATCCTCCAGCTCTTTCTGCTTCTTCTTTAATAGCTTCTTGAGCTTGTTTTTTAGTTCCAACGAATAATACTTTTCCACCTTCTTCAGAAATTTGTCTAACAAATTCATAAGCCGCTTCAGTTGCTCCTAAAGTTTGGTGTAAATCCAAAATATGGATTCCGTTTCTTTCTGTAAAGATATATGGTTTCATTTTAGGATTCCATCTTTTTGCCTGATGTCCAAAATGTGCTCCCACTTCTAATAATTGTTTCATTGTAATAACTGCCATTACGTTTTTCCTCCTAAATTTTTTTTGGTTTTTCTCCCACTTCTCTTCAAAAGACAGATTGTAATTTCACTTTTTTATTTAAACTTTTCTAATTTTTAAATATTCTAAAAAATTGCAACACCCTATCTCTAAATAATACAAAGTGTGATTTATATTTAATAATCATCGTATTTTACCATTTTTTTATCACTTTTGTCAATACTTTAAAAATTTTCTATCAATTTCACTTGCTCATCCAACAAAACAGTTCTCATTTTTTCATTTCTTTCCTGTCTTAATTCATTATACTTTGCCACAAATTCATTCTCTGTCAATCTTTGATCCCTCAATTTGCCAGCTGCTCGTTTAAAATCTCTTTCATATTTTAAAACACGTGATTTCTGAACATTTGTCAAATTAAGACTATCAACAAGATTCTTAACCTTATCATTTTTTTCGTTAAATAATTCCTTTTGCGAATTTATATAAGAATTATAGGCTTCCAGCTGCTCATTAGACAGAATTTTTGCAATTGCTCTGTATCTATCTTGTTCAATTTTCCCAATTTTATCCTTTTTTTTATCGAACTGAACTAAATCATTTTCTACTCCTTCAGCCTTTTTCTGATATTCATCAAATATTTTTGACAATTTTTTCTGCTGATTTTTAGTGGCATTTACAACTTTGAACAAGTCCTCCTTAGAAATTTTCACAATGTAGACCTTTTGATAATAATCCTCATAAGAATAAGACAAAACACTTATTCCCATCACCAATACAGATAAAAGTGCTATTTTTTTTACTTTATTCATCCTCTTCGTTTCCTTTACTTTTTTGCAAAAAACTTCCCATTTTGCTAAATATTCTTAAATATTAATTTTACTTAATCTTTGCCAATTTTAAAAGTTTCAAATTATAGTTTTTTAATAAATCTATTATTTTAGTTACTTTTTATTTGTTATTACAGTTATAAACTATTAATTATTTGAATTGTTATAATTAGGTGCCTCCTTTGTAATTATAACATCATGAGGATGACTTTCCTTAAGTCCTGCTCCTGTTATTTTTACAAATTTTCCATTTTCTTTTAATTCATTAATTGTAGGTGTTCCGCAGTATCCCATTCCAGAACGAAGTCCACCGCAAATTTGGTAAACTGTATCTTTTAATGCACCTTTATGTGGAACCATTGATTCAATTCCTTCTGGAACTAATTTTTCAGTTGCTGCCTCAAGCTGAAAATATCTATCACTGCTTCCCCTCTTCATTGCTGCAAGTGATCCCATTCCAGCATAAGTTTTAAATTTTCTACCGTTATAAAGAATTTCTTCTCCAGGCGCTTCATCAGTTCCCGCAAGCATTCCTCCAAGCATTACGCAGTCTGCTCCAGCCGCAATTGCTTTTACAACATCTCCAGACAATTTAATTCCACCGTCAGCAATAACTCCAATTCCTTTATCTTTGCAAACTTCTGCAATATTCATAACAGCTGTTATTTGTGGAACTCCAACTCCTGATACAACTCTTGTTGTACAGATAGATCCAGGCCCAACTCCGACTTTTACTGCATTTACCCCAGCTTCAATCAAGTCAAGCGCAGCTTCTGGAGTTACAATATTTCCACCAATAATGTCTAAGTCAGGAAAAGCTGCCCTGATTTCCTTTATTTTATTAATAACTCCAATTGAATGTCCATGAGCTGAATCAATCGCAATAATATCAACTCCAGCATCAACCAACGCAGTTACTCTTCTCAAAGTATCAGTTCCAATTCCAACTCCTGCTCCAACTCTAAGTCTTCCTTCTTTATCTTTCGCAGCATTAGGATAATTAATGACATTGTCAATATCTTTAATTGTAATCAGACCTTTTAATTTAGTACCTTCCACAATCGGCAATTTTTCAATTCTATTTTCCAAAAGAATAGATTTCGCTCCTTCAAGAGTTGTTCCAACAGGTGCAGTTACCAAATTATCCTTTGTCATAATATCCACAACTTTTAATGACAAATCTTCTCTATATTTTAAGTCACGATTCGTAATAATTCCCTTTAAATTCCCTTCATCATCAACCACAGGCAATCCAGAAACTTTATAATTTCTCATCAAGTCATGAGCATCTTTTAAAACAGCATTTTCTTTCAATGTAATAGGATTTGTAATCATCCCACTTTCATATCTTTTTACTTTCGATACTTCGTCAGCCTGTCTTTCAATAGTCATATTCTTATGAATAAACCCAATTCCACCTTCTCTTGCAAGTGCAATAGCAAGTTTTGATTCTGTAACCGTATCCATCGCAGCACTCAATATCGGAATATTCAACACCAAATTCTTAGTTAAATTAGTTTTTAACGACACTTCATGCGGCACAACACTAGATGCTTGTGGAATTAACAGCACATCATCAAAAGTCAATCCTTCAGAAATTACAACTTTATCTTTTTGACTCATTTTAAGATTCCTCCTCATTTTATTTTTAAACTTTGTTTATTTTCCTTATCTTTCAAAATTTCCCTAACTAAACCATATTTTTTACATTACTTTTTTTAATTATATTATTTTAACACGAAATATACAATAATTTCAACACTTTTTTCAAAAGAAAATAAAAATATTTTATTTATTGAAAGTCAGGTGTTTCTGGCAATATTTGTCCACCATCTACAACTATTCTTTGCCCTGTAATAAATCCTGCTTCACGACTTGCCAAGAAAACAGCTGTATATCCAATATCTTCAGGTTTTCCTAAAACATTAACTGGAATGACACTTTTCATTTTATTCATATATTCTTCTCCAGCTTCTATTAATCCATCTGTCAAAATATTCCCTGGTTGAATAGCATTAATTGTAATTCCATATTTTGCATATTCTAAAGCTGCAGTTCTCATAAATCCTAATTGAGCCGCTTTACTCGCTCCATAATGTGCCCATCCTGGATATCCAGTAATATCACCTGTAATTGAAGATGTTAATACTATACGTCCATAATTTTGTTTTTTCATATGTTTCAATGTCGCTTGCATTACCAAAAAAGCTCCTTTTACATTTATATTCTGAACCTTATCCCAATCTTCTTCCGTCATATTTTCAATAGTCACTTGCGGGAAAATTCCTGCATTTGAACAAAGAATACTCAATTTTCCATATTTTTCACAAATGCTTTGAACAACATACTGCACTTGTTCTTTATTTGTAACATCAAGATAGTAAAAATCCCCATCCAGCTCATTTGCTGTCATCTCCCCCTTTTCCTTATCAATGTCTCCGATAATAACCTTTGCTCTAGCCTGTTTCAATGCTTTTGCAATTCCTTTTCCAATTCCCTTTGCTCCTCCTGTAACAAGAGCAACCTCACCTGCTAAATCAAACATTTTATCTCATATCCTTTCCTGCTACATTTCTTTATTCTTTAAACTTAACTCCAAAACCTTTTCTTTCGCAACTTTAATAAAATAAATTTCACTTTCCTTTTCAGCCACTTTCTTATAAAATTCCAATGCTTTTTCAAAATTTCCAATTTCTTCATATGCTATTGCCAAAGCATTCTCCACTTGCATTTTATACAATCTATTTCTCTGTTTTGGTAATATTTTTTCAAGTTCAAAAACCTTTTGTTTAGGATTATCTTCATAATCTAAAAAAATTTCTAATAAGTTTTTGTTAGATTCTTTCTTAATATTCTCATCAAGTATTTTTCTAGCTTCTTCTTTTTTTCCATCGTAATATTTATATTCTGCTAAATTCATATAATAACAATATCTCACTATTGGAAATGTAAACCTGCTTATTCTCACTTCATTCAAATATCTCAATGCTTCTTCCTCTTTATTTAATAACCTATAATAGGCTGACAAATTAATTCTGTGGATATCTTTCTTAATATTAATTTTTGTCATCTTATATAGTTTTTTCTCCATCACAATACTTTTTGAAAGATTCAATTTATACACATGATATTGTGATCTTAAAGAAATTATTAAATAAATTATCAAATAAAAAAACACCACTATGTTTATTATTAAAATTATAAAAACTCCTAAAATAAATTTTTCTTCAAAAATTTCCAAAAGTTTATTCATAACTATTAAATAAATACACAAAAAAATTAATTCATATATATACGTTTTTACTAGTGCTTTCCTCATTCATTATTTCCCTTCTCCATTCAACTTCACAATTTCGACAATCACATCAGTTGCCAAAATCATACTTTCAAGTGCAACAAATTCATATTTTCCATGAAAATTTTCTCCACCTGCAAAAATATTTGGCGTAGGAAGTCCCATAAATGAAATTTTAGAACCGTCTGTTCCACCACGAATTGGCTCAATTACTGGTTTTATTCCCAAATTTTCCATTGCTTTTTTAGCGATTTCCACTACATTCATATGGTCTTTAATTATTTCACCCATGTTGTAATATTGGTCTTTTATCTCAACACTTACCAATTCTTTTCCATATTTTTCATTAATTTTTTTCGCAACATTTGCTGCAAATTTTTTCTTCGCTTCAAATTTTTCTCTATCATGATCCCTCAAAATATACGACAATTCTGCTTCTTCACAATTCGCATTAATTTTATCAAGGAAATAGAAACCTTCATATCCTTCTGTTTTTTCAGGCACTTCATCAGCTGGAAAACTATTCACAACCTCTGCCGCAATCAAACTCGCATTTATCAACTTTCCTTTTGCAGTTCCAGGATGTACGCTCTTACCTTTTATCTTGAAAAACGCTCCAGCTGCATTAAAACTCTCATATTCAAGCTCCCCAACAGGTCCTCCATCCATCGTATACGCAAAATCAGCACCAAATTCTTTCACATTAAAATTATCTGCACCACGACCAATTTCCTCATCAGGTCCAAATGCCACTTTCACAGTACCATGCTTAATCTCAGGATGGTTAATAAAATATTTCATAGCCTCAATAATTTCCACAACTCCAGCCTTGTCGTCAGCCCCTAAAAGAGTTGTTCCATCAGTAGTAATTACAGTTTTCCCAACATAATTCTTTAGATTAGGAAATTCGTCCACAGAAAGTACAATATTTTGCTCCCTATTCAAAATAATATCTTTCCCATCATAGTTTTCCACAATCTGTGGATTTACATTAACTGCATTAAAATCAGCAGTATCCATATGTGCAATAAATCCAATTACAGGCACATCTTTATCAATATTCCCAGGCAATGTCGCATTCACAAAACAAGCATCATTCACATACACATTTTCCATCCCAATCTCTTCCAATTCCCTCGCAAGAATCTTAGCAAACTCAAGTTGTGTCGGTGTCGACGGAATAGTCTCACTTTTCTCATCCGATCTAGTTTCAAATTTTACATATCTCAAAAATCTATCTTTTAATGTATCATACATTTTCTCATTCCTCTTTTCCTTTTAAAATTTTTTTCATCGAATTTCTCTTTATATTCTCATTATATCACATTTGCTTCATTCAAAAAATAGAAAATTTTCGTTTGACAATTTTAAGATATCACTACAAAAAATAAAAAACAGTAAAAAGATTTAATTCCAAATCAATCTACCGTTTTTTTTATCCCACCAAATTTCGTTAAAATATCATCCTGTATTGTCCTAGCCCATTTCGCTACTTGCCTTAATGTTATTCTCTTGGTAATTCCATTTTCAATATTCTTCTGACTTCCAACAATCACAACTTCATCATTCATTCCCACATTTTCTATATCCGTCAAATCAACAAAAATCATATCCATGCAAATTTCTCCAATAATCTTAGCTTTTTGACCATTTACTAAAACGTATGCTTCCCTTGAATTTTCAATCTGCTTTTGAAGTCCGTGAGCATAGCCTATTGCAACAATTCCTATTTTAGAATCATGCTTCACAATTCCTTTGCTTCCATAGGAAACCTTGTCATCTTTCTTGACATTTCTAATATTTATGATTTTTGACTTTACTGTTATTACATCCCAAAGACCCACATCAGTTGACAAAGGCTCCATTCCGTAAAGTGCCATTCCAATTCTTGCAAAGTCATAGTTGTATTTTTTCCCATATTTAAAAAGAAGCGGGCTTGCTTGAAGATGACTGTATTTGTATCTTACATTATTTTGAGAAAATATTTTTAAGATTTTTTCATATTTTTCAACTTGATTTTCTGTTTCAACTTGATTTTCTGCATCAGAAATATGTGAAAAAATTGAGATTATCTCTAATCTATTTTTTGAAGTTTTATTCTTTGATTTATTATTTAAAAAATTTATTTCATATTTTTTTATTATTTCAACCAATTCCAAAATCTCATTTTCATCAAATCCAAGCCGATTCATTCCACTATTTACTTTTATATGGATTTTCAATGTCGTATTTTCAAAAAAATCATCTAAGATTTTTAAATAATCAAGCAACTGTGAAAAGTTAAAAACTGTTAATTCAATGTTATTTTTTATTGCATATTCTACATTTTCAGGTTTTACATAATTAAGAGTCATTACTTTTATTTTATTATTCTGATTTTTTAATTTCAAATTTTCCAGCACTTCCTGAATTTTTAATGTTTCTTCGATATATGCTACTGCAAAATAGTCACATTTATTTTCCAGAAGTATTGGCAAAATATTTTCAATTCCTAGCCCGTAGGCGTTATCTTTGATTACACAAATAAGATTTTCATTAATGGAACGAGCTATTTTTAAATTTTTTTCCAAATTTGTTTTTTTTATTTCCAGATTTACCAACATTATATTTTATTTCCTTTAAACTGTAAAAACTACTGGAGCAACAATTCCTAAAACTACGACCAATCTTAAAAGCAAGATTTTACGATAAAGTCTTTGATATTTTATTTCAGGAATCCCATTTTCCTTTAGGAAAAATCCTATTGCCGTAATTTTGTTAGATGTATCACTTCTGCTGTATCGATTTACATAAGGTTCAAATAAAACTTCTTCGCCATCTACTGTAAAATGTATTCTTGGTGTTCCCACATATTTATCCATATACCCCGAAACATTTTTTTTATCTAAATTCTCATTATTTAGTGAAAGTTTTCCATTTTCAAGTTTTAGCCTGTCAATTCGCAAAAAAATAAACAAAATCCAAACAACAATGGCAACAACTGGCAAAAATGCCGCAACAACCTGCATATGATAAGTCTTCTCTATGATTGAAAACACCACTCCATACACAACCGATAATATTGCCATTAGTATCAGAATTTTATCCACTCCCTTGTGAATTAATCCGTTTAGTTCAATTTTTTTCCCATCAGTAATTTCCATAATAAGCTCCTTTCCAGCTTTTTTCTAAATAATTTAAAAATCAAATAAAATTTTATGCTAAACTTCGTTTAAAAAATAGAAATAATATTTTATCTTAATTTATAATACTCTTATAAATAAAAATACACTATTTAAATAAAAAACATAATAACAAAAATATTATTTTTCTTTAAGAAGTCCTGAATCAATGAGTTTTCTGAATGCTCTAGCCCTATGACTAACCATCTTTCTTTCCTCGTCATCAGCTTCTCCAAATGATTTTTTTAGCTCATACGAATAAAATAACGGATTATACCCAAATCCATTACTTCCTCTCAGCTCAAACAAAACTTCTCCATTTACTTCACCACGAAACGAATGAATTTCTCCATTTGGGAAAGCAATACTCACAACAGATACAAAATGTGCTTTCCTATCCTCTTTCTTTACATCCTTCATCACTTCAAGCAATTTTTCATTTCTCTCTCTATCGCTCGCATTTTCTCCAGCAAACCGTGCCGAATACACTCCAGGCCCTCCATCCAAACAATCAACACAAAGCCCTGAATCATCAGAAATTGTTACAATTCCAGTATAATCGGCTATTTCCTTTGCCTTCTTTCTAGAGTTTTCTTCAAAAGTCTTTCCATCTTCTACAACATCAGGAATATCCATCCCATCCAGAATAGTCACAACTTCCAAATCCATTCCTTCCGTCAATTTCTCAAAATCTTTTATTTTTCCTTTATTCTTAGTTGCCAAAAATACTTTCATAATTTCACCTTCCTTCCTTTAAATTTCAATCATCTTTTTTAAAGATTTTTTTCTTTTTTAAAATTGTCCTTTATAATTTTATTTACAACATTATGTACGTCTTTTTTTTCTTCCCTCGACATATTTTTCAACTCAACTGGTTTATCCACAATAATTTTTATATTTTTATTTGGCGTTATTTTCAAACTTTTACGGCTTTGCACCTCATAAGTACCCACTATTGTAATCGGCAAAATTCTAGCATTTGTATCAGTTGCAAGTTTAAAACTTCCCTTTTTAAATTCACCAATCTTTCCATCTTTACTTCTGCTTCCTTCAGGGAAAATAACATAGGAATGTCCTTTTTTTATTTTGCTTATCGCATCCTTCATATCCTTCATTCCTTGTCTGGCATTCTTTCTATCCAGGAAAATACAGTCAAATGAACGCATCCACCGCCCAATAGCAGGCCATTTTCTCATCTCCTTCTTTGCAATAAATGAAAAATCAAGTGGCAAATACCCAAGCAATGCTGGGATATCAATATTACTCTGATGATTTGAAATTAATATAACAGCTTCATTATTTTCTCGTATTTTCCTTACTTCCTCTTCACTTCCATTTTTGTAAATAACATTTACTTTACTTCCAGACCCCCATATTAAATTTTTCCCCCAATTTTTTGCCACTCTGCACACATATCTATATCTTTTTTCACCTCTATTAAATATTAGATACCAAATATGAAAAATACTTCCATAAATAAAAGTACCTACAAGCACAAGATGGTAAAATACAGTTCTCATATTAGTTTCCTCCTTTGCTATTATTTTTTATTTTTATAAACATCACTATTTATAATTTCCCTTATATTCCTTCAATTTTTTAAAAATTTTATCAAGAGAAAATCCCTGCCTTGCCAGATACTGTATAAGTTTTTGCTCTTCTTTTATTTTTTTTTCATCCCGCTCGTTATTTATATTGACTTTTTTACCTTTTTTTTCAATCAATTTTTCTAATTTTACATCTTCAACATTTTCTTCCCTTTCTTCCTCCAAAGCCAAATAAGCCTTTTCAACTATGTCTTTATCAATTCCCTTTTGAAAAAGATTATAGGAAATACGGTTTTTCCCATACGTTCTACCTTCAATATACGACATTGCATAATTCAAGTCATTTAAATAACCAAATTCCTCCAGTTTTTCTATTGCTCGTAAAATAGCTGCCTTATTTCTATATTTTTCCTCTAATTTTAGCCGCACTTCCTTTTTTGTCCTGTCCTTTAATGAAATTAGAAAAATCCCCTTTTCAAGAGAGGCTTCATAAGAAATCTCATCATAAAACCTCTCAATATCATTATTTACCTTCAAATCATATTTTTGCCTGATAAACGGGCTTATATCCATAATTTCTCCTGTATCAAGATACATTTTATTTCGATAAATTTTATTAATTTTCATTATTTTCTACTTTGCCATTTTTGTCATTTTGAGTTTGGTCATTTTCCACAGCTTCAGGATTTTCCTTTTTATCTTCTTCTTGTTTTGGACGAATTGCTTCCAGTACATCTTTTTCTAGTCTTTCGTAAAGCTCCTTATTTTCCTTTAACATATTTTCCACATTTACACGACCTTGTCCCAATCGTTCTTCTCCATAGCTGAACCAAGCTCCAGCCTTCGAGGCAATTCCTAAATTTATAGCCGCATCTAGCACTTCTCCAATTCTAGAAATTCCTGTTCCATACATAATATTAAATCTAGCTTCTCTAAATGGCGGTGCAACTTTGTTTTTAGTGACTTTTACTAGAATTTCATTTCCAATAACGTCATCTCCTTGTTTCACAGAACCCACTCTTTTCACTTCCATTCTAACTGTTGAAAAGAATTTTAATGCACGTCCTCCTGAAGTTGTAGTTTGTGGACCTGGAGTAAATGAAAATCCTCCAATTTTTTCTCTTATTTGATTAATGAAGATCATAACCGTATCAGATTTCGCAATACTTCCTGTCAATTTTCTAAGTGCTTTTGACATTAATCTTGCCTGAAGTCCCATTTGCTGATCTCCCATTTCTCCTTCAATTTCAGCTTTTGGAACAAGTGCTGCAACTGAATCCACAACGATTACATCCATTGCTCCACTTCTAACAAGCATATCAGAAATTTCAAGTGCCTGTTCTCCAGTATCAGGCTGCGAAATCAGAAGTTCATCAATATTTACTCCAAGAGCCTTTGCATAAACTGGATCGAGAGCATGCTCCGCATCAATAAATGCCACAGTTCCACCAGCCTTTTGAGCTTCCGCAATAATATGAAGTGCAAGAGTAGTTTTCCCCGAAGACTCTGCCCCATAAATCTCAATAATTCTCCCTCTTGGAACTCCTCCAACTCCAAGTGCTATATCTAAATTTAAACTTCCTGTAGAAATAGCTCTAATATTCATTTTTTGATTTTCACCAAGTTTCATTATAGCACCTTCACCATAATCCTTTTCAATCTGCTTTAGTGCTAAATTAAGCATCTTCTCTCTTTCACTTAATCCTTTATCATCTTTTTCTTCTGCCTTTTTTCTAGCCATTACACCCTCTCCTTATTTTAACGTTTTTACTTCAAGTATTATTATACCACAATTTAATTACTTTTTATATGTTTTTGTTTATCTAAAAATACTTTTTAATAAAATTAAAAGCCGTATATCTTTAAATATTTTTCAATATTATTTCCAACATCTCATCATTTATATCCTCTATCCCCCTCAATTTCCCTTCATTTACACAAGAAATCACATTCCATCCATATCTTACTGAAAGCTCTTTTGCCACTTCATAAGCATTTTTCAAATACTTTTTATCCTTCTCGTGAATATCTTTTTCCTTCTTCCCGGTTATTTTATTTTCCCTATCTTCCATAAGCTTCTGACTAATTTCAAAAGGAATATCCAAAAAAAATACAACATCTGGCTTCGGTATACCAATTTTCCCCCATTCTAAATCTATAAGCCAATCTAAATATTTTTCTCTTTCTGCTTTATCCTGAATTTTCGGAACTTGATGAATCATATTTGAAATTGTATATCTATCACTAATCACAATCCCTCCATCCTCATAAAATTTTTCCCATTCAGTCTTAAACGAAGCAAACCTGTCAACTGAATAAAGTACCGAAGCCGCATAGGCATTAACACTTTCCGCTGTTTTCCCAAATTCACCTTCCAGATACATTTTTACAGGCTCTGAAGCCTTACTTTCATAATTTGGAAAAGATATTTTTTTTACTTTCCCTTCTCCCTTTATTTCCTTCAATTTTTTACACAGCAATTCTGTCTGTGTCTGCTTCCCGCTTCCGTCAGTTCCTTCTACAATTATTAATTTTCCCATCTTATCAATTTCCTTTATCTTTTTCTAGTAAATATAAGAAAATAAGAAAAAAGCTCTCATAAATTCAAGAGCCTTCAACTTCTCAAATTTTATTTATTTGAGCTCATTTTTAAAGTGATTTTACTATATTTATCATATATTTATTTTACCATAAATGACTTTAAAAGACAATGCAGTCAAAAATTTTTATAACAAAAAATCACAGCTAATTTAATAACTGCAGCTAAATATTAATATTCTATTTTTAATTCTTGTTTTAAAGCACTTTGTAATATTTGAGAAAAATTCAGATTTTGATTTTTTGCCATTTCGTTTAGCCAGCTAGATATAGATACATTTTTTCTAACTACTGTATTTTTACACTCGCTCACGTATTTCAACATATCCAAAGCAACTAACGTCTTAAAACTTTCACCTTCCACATAAAATTCCTTTTCATCTTCAGAAATCTCAATAGAAATATCATTTAATTTACTCGGAACTGTCAATTTTCTATTATTCACAAAGTCATCATACAACCAAGTACCAATATAATCTTCAGCCATTTCCATTGCTTCTTCTAATGACTTCCCTTCTGTTGCCCCATAATCAAAATCTGGAAATACTACAACATATCCTCCTTCTACTGATTTATGAAATATTGCTGGGTATACTACCATATTTATTCACTCTCCTTTTATGAGGTACAAACTAGACTTATTTAAGTCCATCCTGTTTTAAAATTCTATGCTCCAAACCTTTACCAAGTTCTTGTTTATGATCAGGAACAATAGTTGATTTGCCCGTACTCTGATTATAAAATTTCTTATGAGAACCTTTGCCGCCTGCAATTTGCACAAATCCGTTCTTTTTAAGCAATTTTATCATTTCCGTTGACGTCATCGGCATTTTATCACTTCACTACTATTATACACAAAATTATGTATAAAATCGACAAATTTCTTATACAAAATTTTAATTTTATCTCCAAATTATCCTCAATACAAAAAAAAGACCTAATCAAAAAGGTCTTTTAATTTTTTTAAAAAATACTCACAGAGTCACTAAATATCCAATTTAATTCTTTCAATTTGAGCCCCAACAGTATTTAATTTTAATTCCAATTTATCGTATCCTCTGTCAATATGGTAAACTCTATTTACAACAGTCACGCCATCCGCTGCAAGTCCTGCAAGTACTAATGCTGCTCCAGCTCTTAAATCTGACGACATTACTTCTGCACCTGTCAAAGGCAACCCTCCATTTATAAAGGCTATTCCGTGTCTTATTGTAATATCTGCTCCCATTCTGTTAAATTCAGGTACGTGCATAAATCTGTTTTCAAATACAGTTTCCTCCATTGAACTTCCACCATTTACAAGCACTTGTAATAACATCATTTGAGGCTGCATATCTGTTGGAAACCCTGGATGTGGCAATGTCTTTATTTTCGATGGTTTTAAATCTCTTGCTTTTCCTATTACGCTCAAAAGCTCTCCATCTTGCTTAAATTTTACTCCCATTGCTTCTAGTTCTGATTTAAATACTCCAAGGTCTTCAAGTCTTGCATTTTGTATTTTTAAATCTCCTTCTGTTACTAATGCGGCAATCACATAAGTTCCAGCTTCAATTCTATCTGGCATAATTGAATATTCCACAGCGTGAAGTTCTTCAACTCCTTCAATTTCAATATTTGGAGTTCCAAGTCCTTTAATTTTTGCTCCCATTTTATTTAAAAAGTTTCCTAAATCAACAATTTCAGGCTCTCTTGCTGCATTTGAAATAACAGTTTTTCCAGGTGTTTTTACCGCTGCCATCATAATATTTTGAGTAGCTCCTACACTTGGAAATCCCAGAGGAATTTCAGCACCTTTCAATTTATCAGCTTTTGCATGCACATATCCATGAACTCTTGTAATATCCGCTCCTAACAGCTCAAACCCTTTCAAATGTAAATCAACAGGTCTTGAACCAATTGCACATCCACCAGGAAGTGATACAACAGCTTCATCTAAGTTTGCAATCATAGGTCCCATTACAAGAAATGATGCTCTCATTTGTTTTACGATTTCATAACTTGCTTCAGTTCTTTTAAATCCGTTATTTATTATTTTATAAGTATTCTCATCTAATTTTTCTGTTTCCATTCCCAAATCTTCAAGCAGTCTCATTGTTACTCTAATATCCCTCAGATTCGGCACATTTTTTAAAATATATTCTCCCTTTGCAACAAGCGTCGCTATAATTATTGGAAGTGCTGCATTCTTAGCTCCGCTTACTTTAATTACTCCATTTAATGGTGTTTTCCCTTTTATTCTAAATCCATCAACCACGTTTTTTTCCTCCTAATTTTTGACATATCGGACATTTTGAACCAAATAACTTGTCCATAAAAGTCAGTTCCTTATAATTTTTTGCATATTCAGGCATTTCTTCTTTTATTATATTTAAATGAAAATCACAAATTGGACTTTCCATAGCTTCATAATATACATCTGGCAAGTGCTTTAAATGGCACATTTCTAATTTTGAAGTTATGATAATCTCATCCCCAGCTTCATGTACAATTGCATCCTTTGCCACAACAACAAGTGCAATATCTCCAGAACAGACTAGATTATCTATCATTTTGTATGGTATTTTTTTCTTTTTAGCTATTTCAATATATTTTTTTATATCTTCAAAATTGGCATGACGTGAAATGACCATCTTTGCCACATTTTTATTTTCCAAAGCCTCTTCTATCTCATAATAAATCCCTTTTTCCTTTATTTCCTCAAAAGTAAGAGCCTTTATAATTCTTTCTTTATATTCCCCAAGAAATAAATTTTTTTCAACTTGTGCACTAGCTGCTCTATCTGTAACATCTTCTACACTTTTCATAACATCTGTTCCACTATTTCTATTAACATTGTTAATTTCCATTTTTATTTCTCCAATTCATCTAAAACATTAATTTACAATATTTTTTCATTATACTACTTTTTTATGCATTTCTCAACTATTTTTTGAACTTTTATCTATTTTTAATAATTCTATTTTAGGCTGTATTTTTCAATACATTCAAATAATAATAATTCTTAAAAAATCAACATTGACAGCACAAAAACAACTTTAAATATTAAAAATATATTCACAAATTTCATTATTTTAGGAATTTCTTCCCTTCCTTCATCTTTTCTTATTGAAAAAATCAACAGCGAAAATAATACAATGTATACAATCGCACCTAGTAATGAAATATTTCCTGTAAATAAATAAATGACTTCCAGCAAAAGAAAGGCATACACTTTAAAAGTTGTTCTCTTACTTGTAAAAAACATATTTATTAGATTATAGTTAGCATACATATATAGTAAAATCAATAGAATAATTCCTAAATATTCTGTTATTATTCCTATTTCTGTCAATATGAAAAATACAAAATATGCTATAATTGTAGTCATAAGTATTTTTATTTTTTCATCCTTTTGCTTTCTCAATTCACTTTTTTCCTTCATTTTTCTAGTCATCTCCCAGCTTTATATTATTATATATCATTTTCAATTTGGATTTTTCAACGTGTGTATAAACTTCTGTCGTTGTAATATTAGCATGCCCCAGTATTTCCTGAACCACACGTATATCAGCGCTATTTCCAAGCAAAATCGTAGTAAGTGAATGTCTAAAAATATGTGGATACACATTTTTTTCAATTCCAATATCCTTTGCAATAGTTTTCAAATCCTTCCAAAATTTTTCCCTTCGTGTATTTGGAAACATCTTAAAACTGTTATTTGCATTTTTTAATTTTGGTCTATAAACAGCCAAATAATTTTTTATTTCATTTTCAAGACTATCATAAATTGGTATTATTTGGTATTTGGAACCTTTTCCAAGCACTTTAATAAATTCATATTCTTGATTTTCCACATCTTTTATTTCCAAATTTAATATTTCCGATATTCTAGCACCTGTTACAATCAAAAACTTGATGATAAGTCTATTCTGCATCCCTTTAGGTGTATACGGACAATTATCGACAATTCTTTTCATTTCTTCTATTGTTAATATTTCAGGTAATCTATGTTCACGTTTCAAAGACTTCACCATTCCCGTTGGATCTTTTTTCACCACCTTATTCAAATAGCAGAACTTGTAAAATGTCTTTATTACCGAAATCTTTCTCAATGCTGAATTTTTTCTTAATTTTTCACCTATATATTCAATATAGTCGAAAACATCGTGTTCTTCAATTTCATTATAATTTTTTTCAACAAATAAAAAAAACTGTACTAAATCACGATTATATCCATCAACCGTACTTTGGGAACTTCCCTTTTCATATTCTAAAAAGTCAAGAAATTCTCTAATTTGCATTTTATTTTCACGAGATATATCTTTTTTTATTTTCTTTTTTTGCTCTTTTTGACCTTCCATCATTTCTTCATTATTTTTTTTAACTTCCGTATTTTCTTCCACTTTCAAATCTTTTTCAAGATTATCTATACCAGTACTTTCTTGTCCCATAGTCCCATTATCTCCTTGGCATGATTAATAGATGCTTCTGTGATGTTATCTCCCGAAATGATTCTTGCAATTTCTCTTATTCTCTCTTCAGTATTTAATTCATGCACTTTTGTTTCTGTAAAATTATTTTCTATTTCCTTTTTAATAAAAAATTGCTGCTGTGCCCTTCCTGCAATTTGTGGAGAATGTGTTACACATATAATTTGGGTATTTCTTGAAAGTTCTCTCAACTTTTCTGCCACTCTTCTCACAGTTTCACCTGAAATTCCAGTATCAATTTCATCAAAAATCAGCACAGAAATATTATCAACCGCTGAAAATACAGTTTTTAAAGCTAGCATTATACGTGAAATTTCTCCTCCTGAAGCTATTTTAGCAAGTGGTTTAAATGTTTCCCCCACATTTGTTGCAATCATAAATTCTGCATTATCTATTCCGTGCATTGTTATTTCCTGAGTTTTTCTAATTTCCACTTTAAATTTAGCATTTTCCATATTCAAGTCATCTAACTGAACATCAACTGTATTTTGCAAATTTTCTGCAATTTTCATACGAATTTCACTAAGTTTTTCGCTATCTTGAAAATATTGACCTACATGCTTATTTTTTTCAGTTTTCAAATTTTCCAGTTCTTCATTTTCAAAATTAACTAACGATAAGTCCTTTTCAATTTTATCTCTATACTCAAGTATTTCAGCAATTGTTGAGCCGTATTTTAATTTCAGTTTATTTATATTGTCAATTCTTTCAACAATTTTTTCTAACTTTTTATCATCAATTTCAACATCTCCAGCAAAATTATCCACAGAATACGAGATTTCCTCAACTTCATACAAAACAGATTCAATTTTTTCATAAAGCTCATTATACGATTCTGACAGGTCTGAGAGCTGCTCCAAATTTCTTTTAGCTCTTCCAAGTGCCGTTAAAATTGAAAATTCTCCTTCCTTCAAAAATTGTGATGTTTCCTCAAGTTTTTCATTAATTTTTCCTGCATTAAACAATATTTTGTATTCTTCTTCCAGCTCATTATCTTCATTTTCCTTCAACTCAAGACTATTAATTTCATTAAGTTGAAATTCCAGAATATCTTTTTTTTCTGCAATTCTTGTTTTTTCTTCTTCAATATTTCCTATTTGCAAATTTAATTTTTTTATTTTATTTACATTTTCACGTATCCTTCTAGAAAGTATTTTTCCTTCATCATCTAAAAATCTGTCTAAAAGATGCAAATGATACTCGCTATTTAAAAGAAATTGATGCTCATGCTGCCCAACTAAATCAATAATATTCACCATAAGCTCCTTTAATCTCGATAAAGTCATCCTTGATCCATTTACTGTAATTTTAGATTTTGCATTTCTATCAAAATATCGTGTTATAATCAATTCATCATCTTCTATCTCAAATCCAAGCTCATTCAATCTTTTTTTCTGATTTTCATTCAGCTCAAAAACTCCTTCTGCAAAAAGGCTTTGTGCACCATTTCTAATCATATCCGTATGACTTCTTTCACCGATTAACAATGATATTCCATTTAAAATAATTGATTTCCCAGCTCCAGTTTCCCCAGTCAATGCAATAAATTTATCATTAAATTCCAAATCCAGTTTTTTTATTATCGCTAAATTATTTAATCTTAATTCCCTTAGCATTTCTTCCCTTTCACTATTTTATTTTTTCCAAAGGCTTTCTCTAAATTATTATGTTTGATTATCTTAAGTATAATAAAAAAGTAAAAATATTTTGTATGCTATCTGTCATTATAAACAATAAATTTTAGATTTATTTAATTTATTAAAACAATAAAATTCCTTATTATCAAATAAATAAAATATATTTTCCAATTTTTTCATATTAATAATTATAAAACAGAGTCTCCCCATTTTAATTTTTGTCGTAGAATACTGTAGTAATCACTACTTACAGGTTTTACTATTCTGACTTTTTTCTTTGATATTCTTGCGGATACCAAATCTCCTTTTTTTATTTGAAACCATTGATTTCCATCAATATTCAAATGAACTGCGTCATCTCTAGAAGTTGCCTTAAAACTTAGCACTTCACATCCATTTACAATTATTGGCCGTGCTGTCAGACTTTGTGGAGCAAGTGGTGTAATTGTTAAGGCATTCAATCCTGGATGAACGATTGAACCACCAGCTGAAAGCGAGTAGGCTGTAGAACCTGTAGGAGTCGCAACTATTATTCCATCAGCTCTATATTTGTTTACAAAAATATCATTTGAATAAACTTCAACTTGTATCAGATGAGCTTCATGTCCGCCTTTTGTAATTACAAGTTCATTTAGTGCATAAAAAATATTATCTTCATATTTTACTTCAAGAAATGATCTTTCTTCAATTTTATAATTCCCATTTTCATAATCCTGCATCATTTTTACAGCATCTTGTGGTTTAACTTCAGCAAGATACCCAAGAGATCCCATATTTACTGCAAGTACAGGAATATTCCCTCTAATAGCCTCCTTTGCTGAAATAAGCATCGTCCCATCTCCCCCTAGTGAAATTATAAGATCAGCCTGCTCTACTCCAAAAACTTCCTGAATATTTCTTTCCTTTAAATAACTATAAAAATCCTTCAGCAATTCTTCATTTCCATATCCACTTTTTATTATTCTAACTTTTTCTACTTTATTTTTTTTAACTACATTACCATTTTCCAATTTTTCCATAATAAATACCTCTTAAAAATAAAATTTCAAAATATTTTTTTCCTTTGTAAAGTATTGTAACATTTTTAAAAAGTTTTTTCCATAAATTTTACAAATATTTTTTTGAAAATCTTTCCTTTATATAATAGATTTGCCTAGAATTGATATAGATTTAGAATACAAAATAACAAGGGAATAAAATCCCTTGCTAAAAATTTTTAAAAATTTCAAACTAAAATTATCAAACAAATTTATTAGTCAAAATAATAGTATTCACCTTTTTTATAATTTTTATCTGAAGATTTATAGTAATAAAGTTTTTTTATAAGAAAGGCATTTTTCCCTTTTTTCATTTCATCTAACATTCTTTGTGAAGTATTTTTCCCCATAATATGGATAGTCTTTTTTTCAGTACCTTTTGGAATTTTGGGATTATCCCATTCTATTTTCCGATTAGGATATGTATCAATACAAGTTGCATAAATATTTACGTGATCAAGACCAGAATTTTTGTAAAAAGATCTGTATGTTGATACAAAACATTGTTGATTTGAAAGATACCCCATTGTCCCATTTCTCATATCACTTTCCATAGTTTCAGGTAATTCTTCAAGTGGCACTTTTTTTGCAAATACCATACCATCAGAAAAAACATTAAACGAAATTAAAAAGATAAAACAAATAAACAAAAATTTTAAATTTTTTTTCATAACAAGTCTCCTTTATATTTTTTTATTTTTTTCTCTTAAACCATTCCAATACTCTTTTCAATGACAGAACAGGTTTATTTCTTACAATTTTTTCATTTCCAAGAAAATCCCGCATAGTTTTTAGCGTTTTTCCAGCATTTTTTACAACAAAGTTATATGAGCCCGCACTTTTAGTGTCAATAAAAAATCCACGAATGTATTTATCACGAAAAAATAATTGTGCTCTTACTCTCATTATTTCATCCCATGGAATTTGAATATAATCTTCAGGATTTCTTGAATTCTGAACCTCCCACTTCTTGCGTTGCGGGGGTTCTAAAATCTTTAAAAATATTTAAAAATTTTCTAAGAAGTTTGATAGCTTTACACTACCCTTATTCTTTTAGGTGTGTTCAGCTCACCTCTATTGTATAGGACGCTTAAGTCCACAACTTTACTTTTTCTTAGAATATTTAATGCTCCATTACAATCTGCATTTATGAGTTTACCTGTGCTTGTTTGATATAGTCCTCTTTTTATTCTTTTTCCACTGAATACATATTCTTGTAGATTTTCTTTATCATATATTGGAATTTCATCTCCATCAAAGAAACTTGCTTTTGATGTATAACTCTCTTCTTGTAGTTTAAATTCTATTCCATATAGTTTACATAGATATATTAATTTATCTCTTAATTTTCCATATGGTATATTTACAAAGTTCTGATTATTTATACTTCCAATATTTGAATTTCTTTGAAAATCTTCATTATATCCTAGAACTAGTTTTCCTATATCATTATTAAGACAATAATTTACAATTGTTCTTGCTGCTTTTGAAAGATAATCATTTATACGATTATTTCTCTTTCTAGTTATTCTCTTTTGCCTTAATGTTGTGCGCTCAATCTTTTGCTTATCTTTTATACTTTGTAATTTTGCATTTATCTTATTATAGTATTGATTAATAGATTTTAATTTTCTACCATCTATTATGAATGAAGCTCCAGTATTTGTAACACAAGTACAAAGATTATCTATACCTAAATCAATTCCTAGTACATTTTCTTTATTTAATTCCCTTTGAACTTCTTCTACTTCATAAGTATATTGAATTTCAAAGTACCTAGAATGTTGTTTTGGTATTATTCTAATTTCTTTTATCTTCTTGTCTTTTAATACTGATGGTAGCTTAACTTTAACTTCCTGATGAGTTTTCTTAAAAGAATTTGAATAAGGAACTATCAGCATATCATCTTTTAATCTAACAAAACCTATAACAAGAGTTGTAAAACCATCTTTATCAAGATAATTAGGTAATTTTATTTTACCATTATATTGACCATTCTTAGCAAGTTTTAAAAGTGCAAAGAATGATTTAAAACTTTCATCTACTTCTTTTAAAATTTGTTGAGCCATATTAGAATTTAACTTCTTGTAATTCTCACTATTTTTAAGCATTTTATAGTTTTCATTATAGCTTAAATACTTTTTATTTTTAAAATAGTGTTGTCTAACATTATATATAGCTTGATTCTTTAAATTCTTAGCTATATGGCACAAATATTTTAAGTTTTTAAACTCTTTTTTACTAAGATGTTTTACTTGTTGTTTTAATGTTAAATACATATATAATCACCTCCTTTTCATCAGAGATATTATACCATATATTCTACATTTTAACTATCAAAAAGTAATATTTTTTATTTATTTTTAAATATTTTTAAAGTTTTTAAAACCCCACAACAGTGGGAAGCGTCGTTCACATAAGTGCGCTACTACTTATGCAGTTCTCTTGGCATATACACTCCTTAATAAATTAAGGAGATTAGCCT
>ERZ773069.426-NODE-426-length-28577-cov-5.038532_pt1 | contig 28577 bp, 27 predicted proteins | sample MGYA00580619_ERZ773069 | MGnify/ENA primary metagenome ERZ773069 (study PRJEB29015, sample SAMEA2738007) | human oral metagenome | biome: human oral; feature: human-associated habitat; material: dental | place: China | collected 2108 ...
AGCTCCGGCGGCCGGGTCGAGGTGGGCCTGCGCGGCCATGCGAGGCCGCTTCCCCTCCTCGGGGCGGCGATGGCGCTTGCGGGCAGGAGCGACGGACGGGGAGTGGTGCTCGAGGCAAGGGCAAGCGAGGGGTTGAGGCCATCGTGGTTGGGAGGGAGCTATGCGAGTTGGCAGACCATCTGGGACTAGGGGAGAGGAGCTGCCGAGCCCTCTCGCCACCTTCGTGCGGGACGACGGCGGCTATACCACGGTGGCGGTGGCCGTTGCGCTCCTCGTGAGCCTCTCCCTCGTGTTCTCCCTCGCCACCCTCGAGTGGGCCTCCTCCCGCTCTGCCGACGTGCAGGCGGTGGCCGACGCCTCGGCGCTCGCCGGGTCAAACGTGGTGGCGGCGTATTCGACCGTCGCCCAGGTGGTGGACGCCTGCGTCCTGAGCATGGGGCTCCTGGGCTCCGTCATCTGCGCCTCTGCGCTCGTCATAGCCGCCATACCTCCGCTCCAGGCGATGTCGACAGGGGTGTTTGCTGCGGGAAGGAAGGTGCTCGACGCGAGGCGCGGCTTTGCGCGCAGCGCCTCGGAGGGCCTCTCTCGCCTGGAGGCGGCCCTCCCCGCCCTGGTCATGGCGAACTCCGCGTCCTGCGTGTCCGCCAACTCCAAGGGTGACGTGCGCTACGTGGGGCTCGCCGTCCCCTTTCCCCAAAAGAGCGAATCCGACTTCTCCGGGCTCGACGACGGGCTGGACGCCGAGGAGATGGAGGAGGATGCCAGGAGGCTCGCCGAGGCGTCCGCTCGGAAACAGGCCGCCCACGAGCGTGCCGAGGCGGCAAAGGAGAGGGCCTGGCGGGCGGACAACGTGGACGACCCCTATTGCCTGAGAAGTCGGGCCGAGCGGCTTGCGGGCCTGTCCGGAGGGCAGAACCCGTCCTATCCGGAGCCCTCGTCATGGCGCTTCGACTTCGCGCGGCTTCGCAGCGCGAACTACTACCTGACCCGTTGGTCGGCAGAGGGCGAGACGGGCTCGAACGCGGACGAGCTTCAGAGGTCCTGTGCGCGCAAGGCCTTCTTTCGCTACGCCTACGAGCGGACATCGGAGGCGCATTGTGACGAGTCGGAGGAGGGCTGCTCGATCGACCTGCCCGAACTCCCCCATACCACGGCGGGGGTCAGGGAGACGACCCTGTACACCGACGTCGTCTGGCCGTGCACCATCGAGGATGGCGTGAGGACGCTGCACTGCTCGCTCGACTGCCCCGGTGCCCGGGGTCCCTATGCGGGCCTTGCGAGCCTCGCGGACATCGACGCGGGGTCTGCCGCCGTCTGCCCCGACTGTCGCATGGACGCGGTGGCCATGGGCAACGTGGCGGACGCGTCCACCAACATATCGAACGGCTACGAGCACTACTGGAGGATCGTCGTGGAGGCCTCGCGCGAGTACCAGGCGGCAAGGGACGAGGAGGCTCAGGCAGAGCGGGAGATGCAAGAGATAGCGGAGCATGCGGACGGCGCGTTCGAGCGTGCCATGAAGCTGCTCTCGGTGGGGAGACCGGGGCTCTGCCCTCCCGGCGCCTACGGATGCGTGGCCGTGGTGTCTCGCCCGGACCTCACCCCCGTGCCGGCTGGGATCTCGCACTTCTCCTCCGAAGGAGAGCTCCCCCGTGGCGTCGCCGTCTCTGCCGCCACCTTGGCCCCGGACGAGGGAACCGACGGACACAACGTCCTCTCGAGCGTTTTCGAGGGTGTAGCCCGTTCGGACGGGGGCCTGGTGCTCGACCTCGTGGGTGGCATCACGGGCATCTGGGGAAGGCTGCTCGTCTCGTATGGCTCGTCCTACGAGAGCGTCTCGGGGGTCACGGATGACGTGCTGGACGGCATAGGGGGCGTGTTCGGCGAGAGGGTCGCGTCGTGGCTGCGCAAGAAGATCTCTGCGACGGTGACGTCTGCGGGCTTCGAGCCAGCGGACATGAGGCTGCGAAAGCCCGTCTTGGTGAACAGCCAGCAGGTCTTGGACCGGGCAGGGCTCGAGAGGGTCGGCAAGGTGAGGGAGCTGGTGCAGGCCCTGCCGATGGAACCCAGGGAGCTCTTGGGCCGCTGTGCGCAGATGGTCTCCGACGAGCTTGGGGACAAGACCTTCACGGTTGCCGAACTGCCCGTTCCCGGCATGGAGGGCACCACCATCCCCCTGACCATAGACCTGGCCACGATTTTGGGGGCGCTGACATGAGGGTGGCATGGACATGGGCCGGGGCGAGCGACGCCGGAGTGTCGCGAGGCGAGGCGGGGCAGATGGTCGTCGAGCTCGCGGTGCTGCTTCCCATCGTGATCGCGGTGGCCCTCGTCGCATTCAACATGGTCCGCTTCCTGCAAGCCTGTGCGGCCTTCGACAGGGTCGCGCCCGACTGCGTCATCGCGCACGGGGTGAGTCCCGCGGGGGAGCAGGACGTAGCGTCTGCCTGCGCGCAGGTGAGGGCGGCGATCGAGGACGGGCTCCCGGTATCTGGCTGTGAGGTGGCGGTCAGCTCGGGGGACCTAGGTCCTGCGCCAAGGGGGAAGGGGGTGTCGTTTCCCGTCTCGCCCCTCCTCACCACGTTCACCTGCACCCTCTCGTACCGTCCCTGGCCGAGCTCCTTCTCGATGGCCGGGATCGACCTGAGGGTCCCTGCGTTCCTGCGGCACGAACGCTCCATCACCGTCGACCGCTTCAGGCCTGGGGTGGTGGTGTAGGTGAGGGGGATGGTAGGGCGCATGGTGGGGGCACGACTCGCGGATGGGACGACACTGGGCCGATTCGAGCTCAGGGAGCGCTTCTGTGAACGGGCACGGGGGCTCTTGGGAACGGGGCCTGACGCCATGCCCATCGTGATCATGCCCTGCCACTCGATCCACTGCGTGGGCATGCGCTACGCGATAGACGTCGCGTTCTTGGACGGGGGAGGGAGGGTCCTCCTCGTCCGGAGGGCCCTGCGCGCCGGGACGATTCTGTGCTGCCACGGTGCCGCGGCCGTGCTGGAGAGGCCTGCGGGCTCGAGGCCATGGCCTCTCGAGGGCAGTCATGTCGAGCTGTTCGATTTGTCGGGAGGGGAATCCCGACCCAAGAGGAAGGTATCTGAGCATGGATGAGTACGGAACCACTTCCTTGGCGCTGGAACCACCCGTCCAGCCCGAAGGCCAGGGCGAGACGACCAAGCGCTGTCCCCGCTGTGGCATGGAGCTCTTCTCGGACATGGACGTCTGCTACGGTTGCCTCTTCGACTTCTCCCGTGCGGGCTCGTCAGGTCCGGACCTGCCCCCACAGGACGACCTGGACGAGCCTCGGGGCTGGGACGAGGGGATGCCACCCTTCGAGCTCGAGGAGAATGGCAGGACGCTCGAGCTGTCCGGCATGCCCCTGGGTGCCAGGACCAGCGGGATCCCGTCGGTGTGGGTCAGGGGCAGCGAGCTCGAGGTAGTGGTGCCCATCCCCGAGGATGGCCTCAACGTGGGGCGCTTGCCCTCGAACGACGTGGTGCTGCATTCTGCCGCGGCCTCGCGTCGTCATCTGCGGGTGTCCCTCGTGTCGGGGGGCGCCGTGGTCGAGGACCAGGGTTCGACGAACCCCGCCATGTTGCGTGGGCGCGCGGTGGACGACCTCGCCCGCATGCAGGTCGGCGACACCTTGGACGTGTGTGGGACGCTCCTCACGCTCGTTGGGCCCGTTCCCTCATGAGCGACGGCGATGGGTGGCGCATTCCGCTTTGGTATCCTCTTACGGAGAGGGCTTCCAGGGCCCTCCCCCGAGACGGATTGGAGGGAACCATGTCGCTTCCCCGCAGCCATGCCCGCAAAATGCGGGTCCATGCCGTATTGCTTGCCGCGATTGCCCTGGTCGTTGCCGCGGCATTCCTGCCCCTGCGAGCACTGGCAAAGGACTACGCCATCACGAGCGTGGACATAGACGCCACCGTGGCGACGGACGGCAGCCTCTCGGTCACCGAGGACCGCATCTACGACTTCGATGGCTCGTTCCATGGGGTGTACTGGAAGATTCCCAAAGGGGAGTACGAGGGCAGGGAAGTGCAGGTGACCATCGGCGAGGTGGGCCTCGTGACCGACGGCTCCTTCGAGTCCTTCACCATGTCGAGCTCGGGCGACGACGGCACCTACACGGTGACCGACTACGGCAGCTACCTCCAGGTGAAGCTCTATTCGGCGCACGAGGACGAGTCGGCCACCTTCCGCATCAACTATGTCGACTCCCAGCTCGCACGTCGCTACGCCGACACCTCCGAGCTCTACTGGAAGTTCGTCTCGGATGGCTGGGACGTCGAGTCCCAGAACGTTCGCTGCGTGGTGCACCTACCCGTGCCCTCTGGCCAGACGGTGAGCGCGGGCGATAACGTGAGGGTCTGGGGGCACGGCCCCCTCGATGCCAGCGTGTACGTCGTGGACGGCAACGTCGTCTACAGCGTGCCAGGCGTGGGAAGCTCCGAGTACGCCGAGGCGCGCGTCGCCTTCCCGTCCGAATGGCTCTCTGACGCGACTGCCTCGAGCGAGGCGAGACTCGACTACATCACCTCGCAGGAGCAGGGCTGGGCAGACGAGGCCAACGCTAAGCGTGCGAAGGCCCGGGCGATCTCGTATGGGCTTTCGGGCTTCGGGGGCCTTGCCGCCATCGCGTCCTGCGCCTATGCGATATCCAGGCGCCTGAGGTACAAGGAGACGCACAAGCCCCAGTTCGACGACAAGTACTTCCGCGACGTCCCCTCCGCAGACCACCCCGCGGTTCTGGGGGCCCTCATCAAGGGCGGCACTCCGCAGCAGGAGGACCTCACTGCGTCACTCATGCGTCTCACCGACCTTGGGATGGCAAAGCTCAGCATGGTGAAGACGAGCCGCAAGGGCCTCTTTGGCCGGACCCACCAGGACAGCGAGTACCGGCTCGAGCTCACTCCCAACAACGTGGGCCGTTCCATCGCTCGTACCAAGGGGCCAGGCGAGGCACAGGCGCGCCGCATCGACGAGGACACCATAAAGTTCCTCTTCCGCAAGATTGCCCCAAAGGGCACGCGCAGCGACTCGACCACCCTCTACTTCTCCGAGATTGGTGACGTTGCAAAGTCAGATGCCGAGACATACAGGGACGCATACGAGGACTGGGAGACGACAGTGGAGGCCTGCCTCACGGAGCGCCGCTTCTCCGAGGACGAGCATTCGAACGGTCGTGTGGGCCTGGCGCTCTTTGGCGGCATTGACGTCATCCTTGCCGTGGGCCTGGCGTTTCTCATGCTGATCGGAGAGGTCGCGGGGACGTGGGGGCTGCCCGCGGCCGTCCTCCTTGCCGTCGCAGGAGTCTTCTCGATCTGGAGCGCCCGCGGCATGGAGAGCCTCTCTTCCGAGGCGATCGAGCTCAAGGCGAAGCTGGAGGCACTCAGGCGCTGGCTCCTCGACTTCACCCGCCTTGAGGAGGCCATTCCCCAGGACGTGGTCCTCTGGAACCAGCTCCTGGTCCTGGCTGTCGTCCTCGGTGTCTCCGAGGAGGTCATCAAGCAGCTCAAGATCGCCGCACCACAGATTCTCGAGGATCCCCAGATCATGCCTGTGTACGGTTGGTATCACACCGAGCCCGGCCTGGGCAGGCCCGTCGCGGACTTTGGCGAGAACATCTCGCATGCCCACCAGGTCAGCACCGCCGAGCTCGCCAGCTCGTCCTTCAGCGACGGCGGTGGAGGTGGTGGCGGGTTCTCCGGTGGTGGCGGAGGCGGCTTCGGCGGAGGCGGCGGAGGCGGCGCCTTCTAGTCGGGAACCTTCACGAGAAGGAGATTCGAGAAATCCGTTGACGGCTTGGGATTCTTTGCTATATTAAACAGGCTTGCAAGCGCAAGCGCTTCGGCTGGGTAGCTCAGTTGGTAGAGCAGGGGACTGAAAATCCCCGTGTCAGGGGTTCGATTCCCTTCCCCGCCACCATAAAAAAGGCCCGTCTACCTGCGTGAAGGTAGGCGGGCTTTCCTGTTGGGTGGGTATCTGTTCCTTGCGGTGTCCCATGCAAGCGCGTACACCTTCGCGCGCCTCCCGCATGCCAAATCGCGCGGGGTGCGCTAAGGCGACGTGACCGAATGGTTTCCCGACTGTGACTTTGCCAAGGCGCGCTTCTCGAGGGTGCTAGCCTTTGCCCGCGGGAGCGGTTTGTCGGTGATGCGCAAGGGGGCGCAATGGCTTCAAAAGAGGGGGGCAATGGCACCGTGGGTCGACGGCTTGTGCACGTGTTTCCCCATGCGCTGCCCGTCGTTCTCGCCTACCTGGTCATTGGGATCCCTTGCGGCGTGCTCGAGGCGCAGATTGGCTTCGGTCCCCTCCTCGCCCTCGCCTTCTCGTCCACCTTCTATACCGGCGCAGGCCAGTTCATGCTGCCCCAGATGGTCCTTGCTGGGATGCCGCTTCCCACGACCATTGCGAGCATCGTGCTGGTGAGCTCGCGACAGCTTCTCTACTCGGCGGGACTTGCCCCCTACCTGGGCAAGGGTTCGCGCCTTGACGCGTTTGCGCTTGCGGCGACTGTCACGGACGAGTCCTTCGGCGTCAACCTCGACCGCTTTGCGGGAGATGCCGGCTGGGACGTTCGCGACGGCCTTCTCCTCAACCTTCTCTGCATGTCCGCGTGGGCGCTTGCCAATGCCGCAGGCGTGCTCGTAGGTGGCATGGTGAGCCTACCCACCGCGCTCATGTCATTTGGCATGACCTCGATCTTCGTGTGCCTGCTCCTGGGGCAGCTGCATGACGGGTCCACCTACGTCGCGGCCCTTGTCTCGGCACTCCTCGTCCTCGTCTGCAAGCTCGCTGACCTCCAGGGCGCAGCCGTGCTCCTCGGCGCCGCCGGTGGCGTTGTCTGCGGGCTTGCCTGGCAGGCCTGGGGCCGGAGTGGGGGTATCCGGTCATGAGCGCCTCTCAGATTGCCCTCACTTGGGCTGTCACCTTTGCTGCCATCCTCTCCTTCAGGACGTTGCCTCTGCTGCTCCTGAGGGGAAGGAGCCTCTCGCCCCGTGTCGGGGAGGCGCTCGGGCTCATACCGGCCGCCGCCTTCGCCGGTTTGGTGGCAAACGACCTCCTCGACCCCTCGGCCATCGCGCGCGAGACGATGGCAGCGGCGTCCGGGCTGGTCGCCGCCGTCATCGTCGCAATCGTGGCGCGTAGGACAAAGTCCCTGGTCCTCTGTGCCGCAGTGGGCATGTTGGCGTACGCGTTGTTGGGCCTTCTCGCCTAGCCCTTCGAGACGGGCGAGAGGATTCCCCTGCAGTCCTGCTGAGCACGCCGTTGCGCACAAGCAAATTATCCAGCACGCTGTTACGCACATTGGCGGTATCTGCCAACTGCGGAAACGTCAGGCTGAATGTGCGCAACTGCGTGCGCGATGCGGCGAATGTGCGCAACTGCGTGCGCGATGCGGCGAATGTGCGCAATTGCGTGCGCGGCGCTGCGACCATGCGCGATGGAGTGCTAGGCGTCCGGGGGTGCGCAACCGCGTGCGTAGTGTCGTGGTGAAGAACACGCAAGCGTGCGCAACGGCGTGCAGGATGTCGCAGCTCGCACGCTCGAACGCGCCTGTCCGCCTCGTCGGCGTCGCGGCGCGCCGTCTCCAGCTAGTAGCGCACGCGGAAGCCGGCCTCCCCGGGCACGGGCTCGAGCTCGACCCTCGAGTCGATGCGATAGTCGATGGGGTAGCGGGCGTATGCGTTCGAGAAGCGCCCGAAGAACTCAGATATGGCGTCGTCCGTCCCCTGGAGCTCCATGCTCACGCTGCCGTCGTCCTCGTTCCTGACCCAGCCCGTGCAGCCCGACTCGCCGGCCACGTGCTGGGAGGTCCAGCGGAAGCCGACGCCCTGGACCTCTCCGCGAAACACCAGGCCCAGCCGTCTCGTCCCCTCGGGCAGGGAACCCTTCTCCCTACCGTTCCGCCTCCGCAGACCAAAGCCAAGCATGAGGCAGCCCCCCGTTCGGACGTCCAAAACCCTTGGGCGTACAATACCATCAATAGGTTCCGCCGTGTCCGCTCGACGCCGGGCGCGGCCCCAGGCCCACCCGCGCCGAGGAGGATGCATGCCAGCGAAGTTCAACCTGATGACGGATTCGCCCTGCGACTTCACGCAGCAGATGGTGGAGGACTCCGGCATACGCTGCCTGCACTTCAGCTATACCGAGGCCGGCCGTGAGGGCGGGCTCAGCGGCGAGGACGACCTCTTCCAAAGCCGTGACCCCCACAGCTTCTACGAGGAGATTCGCAAGGGCGCCTGCCCCATGACCTCCCAACCCTCCCAGCTGGAGTTCGAGCGCGCCTTCCGCGAGGCGGCGGAACTCGAGCTCCCTACCGTCTACCTCTGCTTCTCGAGCGGCATCTCGGGCTGCTACGAGGGGGCCCAGACGGCGCTCGCGCGTCTGGAGGAGGAGGTGGGCCACAGCCTGCCCATCAGCATCGTCGACCTCAAGCTGGGATCGACGGCGCAGTACCTCTTCGTGGTCGAGGCGATCCGCCAGCGTGACAAGGGCCTCACGGCAGACCAGATGGTCCGCTGGGCGGAGGAGGCGCGCTACTTCGTGCAGACCATCTTCATGGTGGACGACTTGGACGCCCTGCATCGCGGCGGGCGCGTTCCCAAGTCGGTCGCCGTCTTGGGCGGGGCCCTGGACGTGAAGCCCCTTCTCACCTTTGACCTCGACGGGGCGCTCAGCGTCATCGGCATCTCGCGTGGGCGCAAGAAGGGCCTGCGCAAGCTGGCCTCCTTCTACGAGCGGAACCACAACGACGACCTCTTCTCCAACGTGGTGGCCATCGGCAATGCCGACTGTCCCCGCGACGCCGACCGCCTCGCGGACATCATCCACAAGGGCAACGACTCGGCCGTCACCATGATCTCGACCATAGGGCCGACCATCGGCTGCCACGTCGGCCCCGGCATGGTCTCGTGCTGCTTCTGGGGAGAGGACCGCCGCCACGGGGCGTCGGTGGCAGACCAGATCTCACGGAGCGTCCGAGACCAGTAGCGCGGACGCCGGGCGACCGCGCCACCACGTCATGGGGCGCGCCGTTCGGCACGAACGTCAGATACGGCGCGCAGGGGAGCGCACGCAACTAGGAGGACACATGAACGCCAGCAGAAGAGACTTCCTCGCCCTCTCGGCCGTAACCGCAGGCCTGGGCCTCGCCGCCTGCGCGCGTCCCGGCGGGCAGACGGGCGACCAGGCCACTGACCAGCAGCAGGAGCAGCCCTCCGTCGTTCTCGAGGAGTTCGAGGGGCTGGCACTCAAGGACAATGCCTGGAAGTACGACGCTGCCAACGACTGCTACTACCAGCTGGGCGTCAAGTACTGCTTGAAGCCCGGCAGCGAGTCCTACGAGTCCCTGGCCATCTTCGTGCCGGGCGCCTACTTCGACGCGCAGAAGTCGGGCGAGAGCTACAAGTGCACGGTGAAGCAGGACGCCACCCTGGCCGGACTCACCCCCAAGACGGCGCCCGTCGTCATTCCCGTGAACTCCGCACGCCTCAACGCCCAGGCCTGCCCCACCTCCTACTCCTACGACGGCCTGAGCCGCTACCTCTCTGCCGGCATGGTGTACGTCTATGCGGGCTTCCGCGGTCGCTCCGCGGGAATCGCGAGCGACTCCCAGGACCTCTATCCGGGCGGCGCACCCTGGCCGGTCGTCGACCTCAAGGCGGCCGTGCGCTACCTGCGCTACAACGCCTCCAAGCTCCCCGCCAACCTGGACCGCGTCTTCGTCGCGGGCTACGGCGCGGGTGGCGGCGTCTCGGCGGTCCTCGGCGCGGGCGGGGACTCCGCTCTCTACCAGAAGTACCTCGAGGCCATCGGCGCCGTGACGCACGACCACGAGGGCAACACGGTGTCCGACGCCATCTGCGGCTCCGCCTCCTGGTGCCCCGTCACCTCCTTCGACACCGCCGACGGGGCGTACGAGTGGATGATGGGCCAGTTCTCCACCACGGGGACGCGCAAGGAGGGCAGCTGGACCGCCCAGCTCTCGCACGACCTCGCCGACTCCTACGGTGACTATGTGAACCAGCTCGGTCTGACGGACGGCGAGGGCAACGCCCTCGGGCTCGAGGAGACCTCGGACGGGAGCTACCTTGCGGGCGAGTACTACGACCAGCTGCTAGGCTGCATCGAGGACGGTGCGAGCAGCTTCCTCTCCAGCACTGAGTTCCCCTACACCTACACGCCCGCCCGCATGTCCGACTCCTGCTTCCCGGGCGACCCCAACCTCGCCGCCTCGGGTGCGGACGAGATCGACGCCCTGAGCTCCGCCGGCTCCACGTCCACGACCTCTGGTGCGGGCACGTCCGGGACGGGCGGAGATGGTACGGGGGCGGAGTCGTCTTCGGCCGGATCCGCGTCGGCCACCGGCGTCTCCCAGGTGCAGTCCACGGTCTATGAGTCTCTGGGCAGCTACCTCTCTGCCCTCAACTCGGACTCGCGCTGGATCACCTACAGCAGCTCGCGCCAGACCGCGCGCATCACGGAGCTCTGGGACTTCGTCGCGAAGTGCCGCCCGGCGCAGAAGGAGGTCTGCGCCTTCGACGCGCTGGACCGCTCGACCATGGCGAACCAGCTCTTTGGCATCGACGCCGAGTCCACCCTCCACTTCGACCGCACGGTGTCGGACCTCTTGGCCAATAACCAGGTGAGCTACGCGACCTTCGAGGGCTGGGACGGCAGCTACGTGAGCTCCTGGAGCGCGGACGTCGTGAAGAAGGACGCCTTGGGCGTGAGCATGGCCGACCGAGTCCAGTCCATGAACCCGCTATACCACATCTGTGGCAGCTACGAGGGCTTCGGCCAGGCTAAGGTCGCCCCACACTGGCGCATCAACACGGGGCTCTTCCAGACCGAGTCCGCGCTCTGTGGGGAGCTCAACCTCGCGCGCGCCCTCTCGGCCTACGACGGCGTCAGGGACGTCGCCTTCACCCCGGTGTGGGGGAGGGGCTACGAGCTCGCCGAGGCCTCGGGAGACCCGCAGGACAGGCTTGTCGCCTGGGTCCTCTCCTGCCTGGAGTCCGAGGCTGCCGCCGTTCAGGCAAGTTAGGCTATCGCCGAGAAGGAAATAAATAAAGATACGGCTACCCTTACCTGAGTGCAAGAGTAAACAGAGCAGAATTTGAGATTTTCTCCCCTTCCGTGATAGACTCGAAGAAGCCGAACACGGAAGGGGTGCCATCTGCATGTATGAGGTAGGGGAGTACATCGTTCATCCGGGCCAGGGCGTCTGCAGGGTGGATGAGGTGGTCGGCACTCCCGAGCCCAGCTATCAGCTCATGCCAGTGGACGCGAGGCGCCCCATGCGGATCAGCTTCCCCGTGGCCAGCGAGTCGAGGCTGCGCCCCATCCTCACCCACGACGAGGCGATGACCCTCATCGGCGAGTATCCCGACCTGGACGTCGTGGAGCTCGGCCCCAACAACAACTCCATGGAGGAGCACTTCAAGAACAAGATCCGCCGTGGCAGCTGCCGTGACTCCGTGCGCGTGGCGAAGACCTTCCGCCGCCGCATCGCGCAGGTCAGGGCCAACAACAAGAAGCCGCCCGTGGCGTACGAGCGCATCCTCAAGCAGGCGCGCGAGCGCTCCCTGCAGGAGCTTGCCGTGGCCCTGGACTCCACCAAGGAGGACGTGCAGCAGCTCTTCGCGCAGCGCGAGGATGCCGCCACGGCCTAGGTTACGCTTGTGCACCCGCTTGGCCCGTCCGGCCGGGACGGGGGCGGGACTGCCATACAATGGTATGACGCAGAACCAGCGTGGGCGCCGATGCGGTGCCCACGCGCTCTTTGAGGGGAGAAACGCCACATGGCGGTAGCAGACGAAGCCTCCAAGTCCCGTGCCATCATCACCGTCCTGGGCAGCGACCGCCCGGGCATCGTGGCCGCGGTCACGGCGGCGCTCGCGCATCACGGCGCAAACATCCTGGACATCTCCCAGACGATCCTGCAGGGTACCTTCACCATGACCATGCTGGTCGACCTGGCCGACTCCAAGGTCGACTTCTCCGCGCTCCAGGACGAGCTGAGCGGCCTCTCGGGCGAGCTGGGCGTGCAGACCAACATGCAGCGCGAGGAAGTCTTCAACTTCATGTACCGCCTCTAGCGCGGCCAGCCGCAGCGGCGCCCCCGCGCGCAATGGCGGCAGACGAGAGGAGCGTGGAAAGAGACATGCCCAAGAGCCCCCTGACGCATCGGGCTAGGAGCTTCCTCACCTCGAAGGACACCTCCGCCCTGAGCCACATAGCCGACGCCTACCCCATGCCCTCCGAGGGGCTGGGGCGTCCCGCCGCGTCCGATGGCCTCTACGAAGGCATGCAGCGTGCGGACAGGCTCCCGGACGAGCTCTACGAGCGCTACGACGTGAAGCGCGGCCTGCGCAACGCCGACGGCTCCGGGGTGCTTGTGGGCCTCACCACCATCTCGAACGTGCACGGCTATAACAAGGTGGACGGGCGCCTCGTCCCCGACCGCGGGGACCTCAGGTACCGTGGCTACTCCATCTCGGACCTTGTGGAGGGAAGCCACGCCGACGACCGCTTCGGCTACGAGGAGGTGGCCTACCTCCTCCTCTCCGGTGCCCTGCCCACCCAGGCGGAGCTCGACGACTTCCGTGCGCGCATCGACTCCCGCCGACAGCTGCCCGAGGGCTACCTGGACATCTTCCCGCGCGTCACCTACAGCCACTCCATCATGAACGTGCTGCAGCGCGCGACCCTCCTGCTCTACGCCTTCGACCGCAACCCGGACGACACCTCGCCCGAGCACGAGATAGACGTGGCGCTCTCGCTTCTGGGCCGCTGGCCCCGCGTGGCGAGCGTTGCGCACCAGGCCTACGTCGCCTCGAACGAGGGGGTGCGCCTGCGCGTGCCTCCCGCCCGAGAGGGCTACTCCATGGCCGAGACCATCCTGGACGTGCTGCGGGGGGACGAGGGCTTCAGCAGGAGCGAGGCCATGCTCCTCGACGCCATGCTCATGCTGCACGCGGAGCATGGCGGCGGCAACAACTCGAGCTTCACCTGCCGTGTGCTGAGCTCTTCGGGCACGGACGCCTACAGCGCCTACGCCGCCGCGCTGGGTTCCCTCAAGGGCCCCAAGCATGGGGGAGCCAACTACAAGGCAGGGGAGATGATCGAGGACATAGCCGCTCACGTGGGCGACTGGTCGAGCGACACGCAGGTGGCGGACTACCTCACGCGCATCCTGGGGCGCGAGGCCTTCGACGGGACCGGCCTCATATACGGCCTGGGGCATGCCGTATACACCGTGAGCGACCCGCGCGCCGAGGTCGTGCGCGAGCAGGCGAGGAAGCTTGCGGAGGAGAAGGGGGAGCTGGACAAGCTCGAGCTCATTGGCCGCGTGGAGAGGCTTGGCCCCGAGCTCATGCGCGAGGTGCGCGGCATCACCAAGCCCATCAGCACCAACATCGACCTCTACACCGGCTTCGTGTACTCCATGCTAGGCATCCCCAAGGACCTCTACACGCCCATCTTCGCCATGGCCCGCTGCGCCGGTTGGGCGGCCCATCGCATGGAGGAGCTCTATGGCGCCGCGCGCATCATACGTCCCGCCTACCGTTCGGTCATGGGGGACTCCGCCTACGTCCCCATAGGCAGGAGGGGCTAGGCTCGCTCCTAGAGGGGGTCCATCTGGCCCGAGTAGTCTGCCTTCGTGGTCGCAATCGCCCGGCGCATCTTGTGCAGGGTCTCTGATACCTGGGGCATCCTGAACATCACTGCCGTGTAGAGCGTGTCGATGAGGACGAGCTGGGAGATGCGGCTGGAGAGCGACTCGGAGCGATAGCCCGTCTCGTCCGAGATGGAGACGAGGACCACGTCCGCATTCTCCAACAGCTTGCTCGAGGGATAGCTCGTGATGACGATGGTGCGCGCGCCCGCATCCTTTGCTATGGCGGAGAGGTGGATCATCTCCTTGGTGAGCCCGGTGTGGCTGATGATGATGGCGCAGTCTTCCGGCCCCATGACGGATGCCTGCATGAGCTGCAGGTGGTAGTCTTGGGCGAACTGGGAGCGCAGGGGAGAGCGAAGGAACTTCTGGTATGAGTCGTAGGCGACTGCGTTCGACTCTCCACAGCCGTGGAATGACACTCGCGTCGACCCCAGGAGTATGTCGACGGCGTTCGATATCGCTTCGGGGTCCTGCAGGCGCAACGTGTCTTCGAGAGACTTGATGCTTGACTGGAACACGTGCTGGGTTACGGTCGGGATGTCGTCGTCCGGGCAAATGTTCTCGTGGATGGACGTCTGCGGGTCGTAGGCATCTGCGAGAAGGTCGTCACGGAATTCCCTGAATCCCTGGTAGCCTAACCGCTTCGCGAACTTGAAGATGGTCGAGTCCGCAAGTCGGAGCTTCGAGGCCATCTCGCTGATCGTCATTCGGGAGGCCTCGACGGGGTTGGCAAGGATGAACTGGGCAATTTTCTGCTCCTTCGGCGTGAAGGTCGAAGAAGAGGACTTGATTCTGAGCAGCACGGCAGGGGTTGCGCTCATTGCGCTCGTCCAATCTCAAGAGTAGAACGTCGCTTTTAATAAAAGCAATTATAAAAAATACCTGCAATATTATCGCCTGAATGATCTGCCACCGCAAATCGCGACAAAAAACAAAAAAATTTCGACACCAAATACTAAATTGGAAAAAATTAGTCTAGAATATGACGAGTCTCAGGAGTTCATGTGTGGTTTGCGTTGTCCAGAAGGATCTCTTTGAAAGGGGAGCGCCATGGGCAGTTACGTGGGAGTCGTCGGAATGGGAGTGATGGGCCAGAGTCTTGCCCTCAACATCGCCAATCATGGCTATACCGTCTCGGTCTACAACCGTCACGGCGAGGCGACCAAGGACTTCATGGAGAGTCGCGTGAAGGCCCAGAAGGACAAGGTCACCGCAACATACGAGCTCAAGGACTTCGTGGACTCGCTTGAGGCTCCCCGCAAGATCATCCTCATGGTGAAGGCCGGTCCCGTGGTCGATGCGGTCACCGACAGCCTCCTTCCCTTACTCAGCGAGGGCGACATCGTCGTCGACGCCGGGAACTCCTATTACAAGGACACGAGTCGCCGCATGGCGGACTATGCCGAGAAGGGAATCAGCTTCTTTGGCATGGGCGTGTCCGGAGGCGAGAAGGGCGCTCTCGTCGGTCCGTCCATCATGCCCAGCGGTGACAAGAATCTCTATGACAACTACCTTGGCAAGCTGCTGACTGACATTTCGGCCCATACCGAGGACGGCAGCCCCTGCTGCGACTACATCGGTCCGGAGGGCTCCGGCCAGTACGTCAAGATGGTGCACAACGGCATCGAGTACGGTGACATCCAGATCATCGACGAGGCCTACTTCATCATGAAGAACGTGCTCGGCATGAGCAACGCCGAGATGGCAGACACCTTCGAGAGCTGGAACAACGGCCGCTTGGATTCCTTCCTGATAGAGATAACCTACAAGATCCTACGCGAGAGGGACCCCGACACGGGTGACGACCTCATTGACCACATCCTGGACGAGGCCGCCCAAAAGGGCACGGGCATGTGGACGGCAATCGAGGGCCTCGAGATGCACATGGCGATTCCCACCATGGCGGAGGCCGTATTCGCACGTAACCTCTCGGCCGTGAAGGACGAGCGCGTCATCGCCTCCAAGGTATTTGCCGACAAGCCTGCCGTGAACGTCGAGGACAGGGGGGCGTTGCTCGCGGACCTCGAGCAGGCGGTGTACGCGAGCAAGATCATGTCCTATGCGCAGGGGTTCCAGCTCCTTGACAAGGCGTCCCGCGAGCATGACTGGAACCTCAAGCTTGGAGACATCGCCCTGCTCTGGCGTGAGGGCTGCATCATTCGCGCGAAGTTCCTCGGCCGCATCAAGGCGGCATATGACCAGAGTGACGGCAAGGTTCAGAACCTCATGCTCACCGACGAGTTTCGCGACGAGATAAAGGCTGCCGTGCCTGGTTGGCGACGTGTGGTCGTCAAGGCCATCGAGGCCGGCGTCTATGTCCCGACCCTTGCCAACTCCCTTATGTACTTCGATGGCTATACGAGTGAGTTTCTCTCTGCAAATCTCTGCCAGGCACAGCGAGATTGGTTCGGAGCCCACACCTACCACCGCGATGACCAGCCTCACGAGCTTTCCTTTCACCACAAGTGGGAGGAGCTGGACTAGCGGCGAGCGCAGGATGCTCTCGTACGAGGGGAGGCGAGGGACAAGGAAGAAGTGCCTCAGCTTCGGAGTTCCATTCGCCGTTGAGGCGAATGAGCAAGGAACCTAATCGAAAGGAAGCAACATGAGTGTTATCCAAGCGCTGCTTATTGCTTTGTTCGTGGCGGCAGTCGAGTCGCGTGCTTTGGGCTACGCTACGCTCACCATGCGTTTCTCCCCCCTCATGACGGGCATGTGGGTCGGTCTGGTGCTGGGCAACATGCCCCTTGCGATGGTCACCACCGCTGCAATTCAGCTCATCTACATGGGCGTCGTCGCACCTGGCGGTCCCCTCCCCTCCGAGCCCTCGATCTCTGCCGCAGTTGCCGTCTCCGCAGCCGTCATCGGCAATCTTGACGCCAACGCAGCGGTTGCCATCGCCGTCCCCGTCGGACTGCTTGGTAGCTATCTGTACCAGTTCCGCTTCTTCCTGAACACCTTTGCCATTCGCAAGATGGACCAGTACGCCATCGAGGGCGACAGCGCCAAGCTCGGCTTCTGGATTGGTGCGGTTCCGACGCTCATCTCCTTTGCACTGTTCGTGCCCCTCATGTTCATCGCCTTGTACCTTGGCGCTCCCGTCATCTCTGACTTCATGAGCTCCATCAGCAACGGTCCCGTGCTCCACGTGCTCAGCACCGTCGGCGGTGGCCTCGCCGCCCTTGGCATCGCCGTGACCATGCATGTCATCGGCAACCGCTCGCTGCTGCCCTTCTTCTTCCTGGCGTACTTCCTGGTGGTTACCTCCAACACCTTCATCAGCGCCCTCTCGAAGGCGGAGATCACCGTTCCTGCGATCACCACAGTCACTTGGGCCGTCTTTGGCGTGATCATCGCAATTCTCTACTCACTGTTCACTGCCAAGAAGTCAAACGACTAGTCCATCCGACAAAGAAAGGAGCATGAGCCATGAGCAAAGAGAAGACCATCCTGTCCAATGACTACAAGGACTATCTGAACGAAGAGGGCGTCATCGAAGGCGACCCGGCTCTGATGTTTGGCGAAGAGAACGCTCCGGAGGAAATCACCAAGAAGGACCTCCTCAAGGCGTGGTTCCGCGGTTGGTGGGCAAACGAGGTTCCCCACTCCTTCGACCGCATGATTGCACCCGCCTTCCTCTTCGGCCTCATGCCAATTCTCAAGAAGCTCTACAAGAACAAGGTCATGCTGGGTGAGGCCTACCAGCGGCATATGGTGTTCTTCAACACCCAGGCCATTTGGGGTCAGGGCCTCATCACTGGCATCACCGCCTCCCTTGAGGAGGAGCGCGCGAAGGCCCTCCACGAGGGCAGGGTCGACGAGGCGATCTCGCCAGAAATCATAAACAGCACCAAGGTCGGCCTCATGGGACCCCTCGCTGGCATCGGTGACTCCATTGACTCTGGTACCGTGCAGTACATCTTCATCGCGATGTTCCTGCCCCTTGCCCAGCAGGGCAGCGCTGCCGGCGCACTTCTGCCCTGGCTCTGCTTCACCACCGCGACGTTCCTCTACGGCTTCGCGTTCGTCCAGCTCGGTCACAGGCTCGGTCGCCGTGCTGCTCTCGAGGTCATGAAGGGCGAGCGCATACGCACCATCATTGATGGCCTGGGCGTCCTTGGCCTGTTCATGATGGGCATCCTCGCCGCAAGCTACGTCAAGCTCTCTTCCCCTCTGGCGTTCGAGCTGAGCGGCAAGACCTTTGCCATCCAGTCGATCCTCGATGGAATCCTTCCTGGTGCGATTCCCCTGGCGGCAGTGGTCGCCCTGTACTTCTACTTCAAGAAGAACGGCCTGAAGATTACCAAGGCCATGCTGATCTACACGGCGGTCCTGATCGTGCTCGGCATTCTGAACGTCCTTTAGGAGGTTGGCGTGAAGGCTAGAAAGGTCCTCGTCATCACCCACGGCCACTTCGGCATCGAGCTCGTCAAGAGCGTCGAGATAATCATGGGCAAGCAGGACTTCATTGATGCCATGGGCCTGGTCCCTGGACAGTCGGTTGACGATTTGCGTCAGCAGGCCTTCGACGTTCTTGCCAAGAACGACGCCGAGGGAGCGGAGACGATCGTCGCATGTGACCTCTTCGGGGGAAGCCCCGGCAACGTCGCTCTCTCCTGTTTGGGCAAAAGCGATTGTAAGGTTGTCCTGGGCGTGAACATGCCTTTCCTGATCGAGCTGATTCAGGACGTGAATGACATCGAGAACATCGACGAGCTCATTGACACGGCTATGGAGGCGGGGCGCGCTGGACTCATCAAAAAGGACAGAGCAACTCTACTGAAAGGATAGTGACAATGGCTGTTATCAATCTCGCCCGCATCGACGATCGACTGATTCATGGTCAGGTTATGCAGGTCTGGTCCAAGGGACATGGCACCAATGCGATTTTCGTCGTAGATGACGCTACGGCGAGCGACGAGTTCATGAAGGAGATCTACGAGTCGACGCAGTCTACGGGGAACATGAAGATCAAGGTCTTCTCCTCTGATGGAATCGTCGACGAGTGGAACAAGAACCAGTTCGGCGACTACAAGCTCATGCTGGTCTACAAGAGCGCTGCCTACGTCAAGAAGTCCGTCGACGGTGGCATACCTCTGCCCTTCGTAGACGTGGGAGGCATCGCCATCAGGCCCGGTTCCACGCGCATCATACCCTCCGTGGGTCTGAACGAGAAAGATGCAGAGCTGCTCAAGGCTGTTCAGGACAAGGGCGTCGAGGTGTTCTTCCAGAACATCCCCTCGAGCGAGAAGGTCAGCCTGGATGACGCAATCAAGAGGATGGGGAAGTAGCTCCATGGACTATCGCATTGCAATCGTCAACTCTTCATCCTTCGGCCAGTACTTTCCGGAGCATCTGGATCGTCTGAAGGCCATGGGCGAAGTTGTTCGGGTCCGCGTTTCTGGCGATGCTCATGGGCGCGAGCTCGCCGAGGCGCTCAAGGGCTTCAACGTCGTCATTGCGTCGGTCACTCCGTTCTTCGACGCTGAGTTCTTCGAGGCAAAGAGGGATCTGCTCCTGCTGAGCAGACATGGGATAGGGTTCAACAACGTCGACGTCGTCGCAGCGTGCACGGCGGGGACGCTCGTGACAACCGTCCCACCCAAGGTCGAGCGTGACGCCGTGGCAGAGGGCGCGGTCGCGACCCTGATGGACATCATGCGCAGGGTCAGTGACTCCCACGTTGCAGCAAACGAGGGCCGTTGGGCTGACAGGGCCTCCTTCATCGGGTCCGGCCTGTCGGGAAAGACGCTGGGTATCGTGGGTTGCGGAAACATAGGGTCCCGCATCGTCGAGATTCTGAGCCGTGGCTTCGACATGCGCGTGCTCGCCTGCGATCCTGTGCAACACGAGATGTGGGCAGACGTCCTTGGCGTGGAGTACGTCGACATCGACACGGTAGTGTCCCAGTGCGACGTCCTGACTCTCAACGCGGACCTGAATCCCAGCTCCTTCCACATAATCGGGGAGCGAGAGCTTTCGCTGATGAAGAAGGGTGTCTACGTCGTCGACAACGCTCGAGCGGACCTCATCGACCAACAGGAGATGCTCAGGGCCTTGGACGACGGGACGGTTGCCGGCCTTGCGATCGACGTCATGCACGACGAGCCTCCGGCGTTGGATGACCCCTATTTCAACCATCCCAAGGTTCTCGTTACCACGCACATCTCGGCATATACCGCCGAATGCCTGCATGGCATGGGTGAGAAGTGCGTTGGCGACGTGGAACGCTACGTCAGGGGAGAAGCTCCGGTCAATGCAAAGGACTAGGATGCGGAACCAGTAGGCATACATCTCACAGGAACCGTTCCGGCCAGCTTTTGCCGGAACGGTTCCCTGCGTTTTGAGGAGGGCCGATGAGCCTAATCGAAGGCGTTATCTTTGACATGGACGGGCTCGTGCTGGACACGGAGCGGCTGGGTTACGAGGCGTACCTGCGTTCGGCAAGGAAGTTCGGCTTCCAGGTGAACGATCGGGTCCACATGTATCTTGCCGGTCGCACCGAACCGACGGTCGTGGCAGGGCTCCACGAGCTCTATGGCGACGAGCACGATGTCCAGACGTGGAGGAAGGACATTCTCGCCGAAAAGCGCAAGGTTTTGGAAGAGCATGGGGGCAGGCCGGGAAAGAAGCCTGGCCTTCTAGAGCTGCTCAATTACCTGGCCGAGCGTGGTTTGCCCCATGCCTTGGCCAGCTCTTCCTCAAGGGACCAGGTGAAGAGCCTTCTCTCGAGCGAACATCTCTGTCATGCCTTTCCCCAGATGGTGACGGGCGATATGGTGACTCGCAGCAAGCCTGACCCCGAGACCTTTCTTGATGCTGCGGCACTCCTGGAGGCATCCCCGAATCGTTGCCTCGTGCTCGAGGACAGTGCTGTTGGCATCAAGGCTGCAGTGGCGGGTGGCTTCATTCCCGTGTTCGTCTTCGATGACATGTCCGCCGAAGGACGCGTGGACGGAGACATCAGGGTTCGCATTCCATTGGACAATCCTCGTTCTGCCGGATCCCTTGCAAGATATGCTCCCAGAGACCTTTCGGGCGTGATAGGCATCATCGAGGCGTTGGAGTCATAGATTGGATGGTGCGGGTATGGACAAGGTCATCGTCTCGACCGATGTGCGCAAGCTCACTTCGGTCTCCATTTCATATCTTGCGATCGCCTTCGTCGTTCTATGGCTGGGGTTCTTTGCGACGGATTCTCTGGTGATGCGAGTGCTTTGCGCATTCGTGGTGCTCCTCCTCGGTGCCGGAGTCACTCACAACCTGCGACAGATTTCCAAGAGGCGTGTACTGTTCGTCGCAGACGAGCGAGGTGTGACAGACTACACCAAGGAAGACGACGTGCTGTTCATGCCTTGGGAAAGAATCGAGCGCGTGGAGCTCAAGTCCTCCAACTCCAATGAGCTCATGCTCGACGTCGTGGGCTTCAAGCCTTCGGACGAGGTGGAGGGGCTGATCGACGAGCAGCGGCAGGCCCTCGATGATGCCGGAGGAAAGGCGTTCTTCCTCCTGGAGCTTTCTGGGCTCTGGGTGTCACGCTCAAGATTAAGGAATGCCTTCGCCGAGATGAGGACGCTGGGGGAGAGGTATGGGGGAACGTCCTGTTCCAGGACTTTAAGGACCCGCTTGCATTAGCTGCGGAGAAGAGGCCCCAATCGAAGAAGGACGCTTCGCGCGATAGATAACTACCACCTTACGTAGATCTACGAAGAAAAACGAAAAAAATTTCCTATGCTTTCGAATTAGAAAAATAATTTCGTTATACTGAAGATAGCAGAGGGAAAGTTTCGATTTCCGGGGAGGCCTTCATGGCTGACGGCGCATTCATGAAAGAGAACGGCTTCTACGAAGACGTTGCCCGTTGTGGTGTGGTTCCTGTCGTGGTGCTAAGCGATTCGGCCAATGCTGTTCCCCTGGCACGCGCGCTTGAGGAGGGCGGGCTTCCTGCGGCAGAGGTGACGTTCAGGACCGATGCAGCGCCAGAGTGCATCTCCCGAATCTCCCGGGAGTGTCCGGGCGTCTTGGTTGGCGCTGGCACCGTCCTGGACCTGGAGCAGGCCAAGAGTGCCGTTGACGCAGGGGCAAAGTACATCGTCTCGCCAGGAACGGATCGGGATGTCGTCGAATGGGCCCTCTCCGAGCGCGTGAACGTCATTCCCGCCGGCGTCACGCCAACCGAGATCACCTGGCTGAGGAACCAAGGAATCGACGTGACGAAGTTCTTCCCGGCGAACCTTTTCGGAGGCGCAAAGGCGATCACTGCACTCGCTTCGGTCTTTGTCGGGCATAGGTTCATGCCCACGGGAGGAGTGAGCCGGGACAACCTTGGCGAGTACCTCTCCAATCCTGCGGTGATTGCGGCTGGGGGAACGTGGATGGTGAAGCCCGCCCTGTTCGCGGACGGTGACTTCTCCGAGGTGACGCGCATCGCGCGAGAGGCGTCGGAACGCGTGTCGAGGATTCGCTCCTAAGGACGCAAGGGCTTTCTCAGTATTCACGCCGTGTGGATGGAGATGAGTGACATGGCAAGCAGCACGACAGAGCTGGACACCGCAATCAAATTCGGAGCAGGAAGGTATCGCCAGGAACGGGGCTTGCTGGCGGAGTGCGGCCCAGAGATCGGCCGATTCGGGAGGCGTCCCCTCGTGGTCGCCGGTCCCAACTCCTGGGAGGCAATGGGAGACGCCCTGATGCGCAGCATGGAGGGCGAGGGACTCGACCCTCAGGTGGAGGTCTACGGGGGATGGTGCTCCTTTGAGGGTGCCGAGGAGCTTGCCGAAAAGGCGAGGAGGTGTGGCGCGGACGAGGTTGTCGGTGTGGGGGGTGGCAAGATCATGGACCTCGCCAAGGCTGTCGGCGAGATGACGGGTCTGGGGACGGTGAACATCCCCACCGCAGCATCGAGCTGCGCTCCTTTCACCTGCATGAGCGTCATGTATACCGCAGAGGGCGGAAAGAAGCTCAGCTGGCGCTTCGACCACGAGATTGATGCCTGCCTGATGGACATGGACGTCATCGCGAGCTGCCCCATTCGCTTCACCGCGGCCGGCATCGTCGATGCGATGGCCAAGCGCATCGAGATGCTGAACGGTAAGCCCGCCCTCAGCTTGGCAGACACCCCCGTGGACATCTTCAGTGCCTACAGCATCGCCGAGTACACCTACGGGGTCCTCAAGGACAACGCCCTCACGGCCATCGAAGACAACCGCAGGCACGAGGCGACCAAGGCGCTCAACGACGTGACGTTCATGAACGTCCCCATCACGGGCGTCATCGCCAACACGACAAAGAGCTTCAAGCAGTCCGAGTTCGCGCACGTGATCTACGACGGCGTGAGGACCATCTTCACCAAAGAGGGCCAGAAGGCCGTCCACGGCGAGATTGTCGGCGTCGGACTCTTCTGTCAGCTCTACTTCAACGGCCAGCAGGATCAGGTGCAGGAGCTCCGTGAGTTCATGCGCGCGATGGACATGCCCCTCAGCTTCGAGGACCTGGGCATCGAGTCCAGCGACAAGAACCTTGACGCCATCGAGGAGTACATTGTCAACTCGAGGCACTACAACAGCGATGATCCTGATGACCGCCGCCGCCTCCACGAGGCCGTCCATCAGATGGCATAGACTCGATAGCCAAGGGACTTTGGCTGACGAGAGGGGAATGCGATGACCAGGACGCCGCGGATGGTCTTCTGTGACTTGGACGGGACTCTCCTCGACGGCGAAAAGCAGATGAGCGACCGTACCCGGAGGGTCCTGCAAAGGCTTGCCGGGTGCGGCATCGGCTTCGTTCCCAGCACGGGCCGTTCCGTGGTGGGCATTCCTCGGGAGGTCATCGAGCTCTCTGGTGCCCGCTATGCAATCACGGCCGATGGTGCCACGGTCTGTCAGCTTTCTCGCGGTGGGCACATGGACCTCCGCGTCAGCACAATCTCACGGGACGCGGTAGTTGGTCTCCTGAACCTTGTCGCCCACTCGGCTTCGTACATCGACCTCTTCAGCGAGGGCGAGGCGTACGTCGAACGGGGGGAGATGAGAAAGCTCGACGGCTTCGGACTCCTGCCTGGCGACGTGGCGTACATCCGCTCCGTCCGCCATGAAATCGACACCCCCTTGGTGGGCTTCGTTGCCGAGGGACATCCCGTCGAGCGGCTCACGGTCTTCTTTGCGGATGAGGGCATGCGCGACGCCGTCTATGGCTTCTCGCGAGAAAGAGGGGACTTGGCCTGCTACACCTCCCAGCGTTCGAACATCGAGGTCACGAGTGCCGATGCCAGCAAGGGCGCTGGCCTGCTCTGGCTTTGCGATCGGCTCGGTGTACCTGTGGAAGAGACCGTTGCGTTCGGGGACTCCCTGAACGACGTCTCGATGCTCAGGGAGGCAGGGATTGGCGTCGCCATGGTCAACGCCGACGAGGGGGTCAGGGTCCAGGCGGACGACGTCACCCGACTCGCCAACGATGAATCCGGCGTCGCCGAATATCTCGAGGGGCTCCTTCCTGCCTGATTCAAGTCATGCCAGTCGTTCTGGTTCCGTCGCGTCAAGGGGAGGCCAGTCGTGTATTGCAAGGCACTCTGTCTGCATGCCAACGACAACGTCGCCACCGTCCTGTCGGATGTCGACGCGGGTGACTGTATCGTAGTGACCGACAGGGCCGGCAATTGCGTGTGCGACCTCGTCTCTCGGGACTCGATCGGGATTTTCCACAAGATCGCCCTGCATCACATTGACGTGGGAGCGGTGGTTCACAAGTACGGAGAGGCAATAGGCAGGGCGACCGAAGACATCCTTCCAGGCAGCCACGTTCACGTGCATAACCTGGAGAGCATAAGGACGAAAAGGCATGATTAGCGGATACGTTCGTCCCGACGGCAGGATGGGCATCAGGAACCACGTGCTCGTCCTCTCGAGCGTGGGCTGTGCGAACAATGTGGTGCGACGCATTGCCCAGCAGGTCGAAGGCTCCGTTGGCGTGGAGAACACCAAGGGATGCGGCCAGGTGGGAAACGGCATTGAGACCATGCGACGCTGCCTTGCCAACCTGACCCAGAACCCCAACGTCTTCGGGACCCTGCTCGTCGGCTTGGGCTGCGAGAGCACAAAGCCCATGGAGCTTGCCGAGCAGATCTCTCGGATGAGCGATAAGCCCATCACGGCCATCACCATCCAGGATTGCGGTGGTTCCCTGAAGGCCGTCGAGGAGGGCGTGCACATCGCCCGCGGGATGGTGGCTCGAGCCGCCCTTGTCCGACGCGTCCCGATGCCGTTGAGCAAGCTTGTCTTGGGAACGAACTGCGGCGGCTCAGATGCCACGAGTGGCCTGGCGGCAAACCCCACCATCGGTCTCGTGAGCGACTGGGTCATTGACGGCGATGGTACCGTTCTCATGGGAGAGACGACCGAGCTCATCGGCGCGGAACACATCCTCTCGCGTCGTGCGGCCTCCAAGGAGGTCTCGGAGGACATCCTGAGGATGGTGGGGCGCCTTGAGGCTGACTTCCTGGCCAACGACATCGACGTGCGTGGCGCAAACCCCTCGCCCGGAAACATGCGCGGTGGCCTTTCGACGCTCGAGGAGAAGTCGCTCGGAGGAATCTCCAAGGGTGGTACCCACCCCATCTCGCAGGTGGTGCGGTACGGGGAGGTCCCCTCGAAGGGCGGTTTCGTCCTCATGGACACCCCGGGCTACGATATCGAGTCCGTCTCGGGCATGTCCGCCGGGGGAGCGCAGGTTATGCTCTTCTCCACGGGCAGGGGCACCCCGATAGGGAACCCCCTCATGCCGGTCATAAAGGTGACGGGGAACGCCCGGACCTACCAACGCATGAGGGACAACATCGACTTCGACGCCTCAGGGGTCATAGCGGGTCGATCTACGATGGGGGAGCAGGCGAATGCCCTCAAAGCCCTGCTCCGTGACGTCTGCGATGGCGTCCCTTCCAAGGCGGAGCTCCTGGGGTTTGACGACTTTGCCATCTATCATGGGCAAGAGTACTGGTGTAGCAGCGAGTTTGCGTCGTAACCCCCAGTCCACCATATGGATCTCGTGGGATGGGGTTGGGCCCTCGACAAGACGAGAGGCGCCGGACGAAGTGTCTCGGCGCCTCTCGTCGCTGCAGGGCTGCTGGGGTTCGGGGCCTACTCCTCACCCTCCTCGTCGTAGTAGCCCTCGTCCACGGAGGGCTCATCATCCTCTTCGTCGATCACGAGGGGCCTGAAGCTCGCGGTGTCGCCACCCACGATCTCGTGCTCGACCTCCTCCGCGGCGATGGCGATCTGGCTTTTCATGGTCTCGGTGAAGATGTCGCCCTCCTCCTCGACGGCCTCCTCGGCAGTGACGGGGCGCATGCTGCCGGTGCTGCTCACGCCGGCGATGCGGGTGAGCTTGTGCTGGCGCTTCGACTTGCCAAACAGGGGCACGTGCTCGAAGATCAGGCTCGAGTTCTCAAGGCCGTACCAGCGTGCGGGCGAGCCGCAGATGCGACGGATCATGTACTTCAGGGCAATCACGTTGGCGTTGAGCCCCGAGATGTCGGACTCGGGCGAGAGAACCTTGCGGATCAGGCAGAAGCGGAAGTCTCCCACTTGGCTGTGGTCGCGGTAGATCGAGTATTTGTGGTCCTGCGGGGGCAGCTGGCCCGACGACATGAGGTCGGCCACGATCTGGTAGAGGTAGGTGTTGATGCGCTGGTTGACCCTGAAGCCCAGGCGCAGCTGCGCCTTGAAGGCGAAGTCGGTGCCGAAGTCGTTCACGATGTACTCGTGGGTGTAGGGCTCGTTGGTGACCTGCACGTTGAGGAAGTAGTACGCCTTGGCGCGCTTGGGCCTCTTGTCCAGGATGGAATAGAGGATGTCGCGGTCCAGCTTGTCGGTCGAGGAGTCGTTGGTCAGGAAGATCAGGTTGTCGGCTACGTAGGGGTAGTCGTCGTCGTTGCGCAGGGCGTCCAGCTGGCCGATGTACTTGTTCACGGGCAGGTAGACGGTCTGGGTGTGCTCGACCGCCGTGCCGCGCCTCCACACGTACATGACCACGAAGATCGCCGCCGCCATGAGCACGGTGAAGTAGCCGCCGTGGAAGAACTTGGTCAGGCTCGAGAAGAAGAACATGAACTCGATGGCGCCGAAGAAGACCAGGAAGACCACGGCCAGGGCGCGCCGGCGCCTCACCTGCGAGAGGTAGGTGTAGAGCAGGACGGTGGTCATGAGCATGGTCACCGTGATGGCCAGGCCGTAGGCGGCCTCCATGTGGCTCGAGCGCTGGAAGAGCAGCACGACGAAGATGCAGGCCACCCACATGATGGAGTTGACCAGCGGGATGTAGATCTGGCCGCGGGTCTCGGAGGGGTAGTTGATCTTCATGTGGGGCATGAGGTCCAGGCGGATGGCCTCCGAGACGATGGAGTACGAGCCGGTGATGAGCGCCTGCGAGGCGATGATGGCCGCCAGCGTCGAGAGGATGACGGCGAAGACGCGCAGGTCCTCGGGGACCATCTGGAAGAAGGGGTTGAGGTCCGTGACCCCGGCGAGGTGCTCGTTGCCACGCTGCGAGAGGATCCAGGCGCCCTGGCCCAGGTAGTTGAGGATGAGGCAGACCTTCACGAAGGGCCAGGTCACGTAGATGTTGGGCTTGCCCACGTGCCCCATGTCGGAGTAGAGGGCCTCGGCGCCGGTGGTGCAGAGGAAGACGTTGCCCAAGACCATGAGCCCCACGGCGTTGATGCTGCCGTCAAAGAGGAAGGTGATGCCGCGCAGGGGGTTGAGTGCGCGCAGCACGCCGAAGTCGGCGCCCATGTTGAGCAGGCCGGTGATTCCCAGGAAGAGGAACCACAGCGTCATGGCGGGGCCGAAGATCTTGCCGATGGTGGAGGTGCCGGCACGCTGCAGGGCGAAGAGGGCGCAGAGGATCGCGATGGTGATGGCGATCACGACGTGCTGGTTCTCTCCGATGATGCCATAGAAGAAGTCGATGGTGCGCAGGCCCTCGATGGCGGTGGTCACCGTGACGGCGGGGGTCAGGATGCCGTCGGCGAGAAGGGCCGCCCCGCCGATCATGGCGGGGATGATGAGCCACTTGGCGCAGCGCTTGACCAGGCTGTAGAGGGCGAAGATGCCACCCTCGTTGTGGTTGTCGGCCTTCATGGCCACCAGGACGTACTTGACGGTGGTGATGAGGGTCAGGGTCCAGATGATGAGCGAGAGCGCACCCAGCACCGTGTCGGTCTGCATGCTCGCGAGGCCGCCGTTGTCGGCCATGATGGCCTTGAGGGTGTACATGGGGCTGGTGCCGATGTCTCCGTACACCACGCCCAGGGTCACCAGGACCATTCCGGCGGAGAGGGGAATCCCGGCGCCCCTCGACCTCGGTCGACTCTTGGGGGTGGTGGCCGAAAGCTTGTCTTGACTCATGACGCTCCATCCGACGAGGACACGCTGCCCGTGGCGCGTCGCGTTCCGGGCAGGGTTGCCACGCACAAGGCGCAGGCAGCCTACCAGATAAGGATAGTTCAAACCGAAGAACTCTAGCACGATCTGGACCGTCGTTGGACGTCGGGGCCCCTGCTGTGAAGATGTCGTCTTGAGGTCCGGGTTTGCCCAGGTGAGAGGCTGACTTGCGCAACTCGCCCGCCCCGTGGCCGAGCCGACGCATACAATGGCCGGGAATGAGTGGGAGGCCCCTCTCGCCCGTTGGTGCGAGGCGAGGGGAGCCAGGCATCGGCCCTCGGGCCAGTGAGGAGAAACGATGGCAGAGCAGGACGCCACCAACGCCGCGACCGCGCCGCAGGCGGCCACAAGGATTCCCAAGGACAGCTTCATGACCGTGCCGGCGGACCCCCGCCTGGAGACCCCCCAGTCCGCGACGGCCCGCCTCGCGTGGGACGGCT
>ERZ773069.432-NODE-432-length-28436-cov-8.400373_pt1 | contig 28436 bp, 35 predicted proteins | sample MGYA00580619_ERZ773069 | MGnify/ENA primary metagenome ERZ773069 (study PRJEB29015, sample SAMEA2738007) | human oral metagenome | biome: human oral; feature: human-associated habitat; material: dental | place: China | collected 2108 ...
TGAATATATTATCGGTGAGATCAACGCTATGCAGGATGAGGATTTTAAGAAGCTACTGCGTGAAATCTCTAAACGTTTCGCCATTGCCGGGCTGGTGGTTATCGCCCTAGGCGCCGCCATTATTGGCTTCATGTACCTATTCTATGGGGGTATACATCAATGAGCCGCCACCAGCAGCCGGCCGAGCACGGCCCCGTTTTTAAGCGCATGGTCGCCGGCGCCCCCTACAAGCCTGACGCCGAATGCCATGCCCTTTCTGACACCATCTATGAGGCGACCAAACTCTTCGAACAGTACTATGCGCGCAGTGAACACGCCCAGGCGATGCACGTGCTCCGCGAGCACCTTGGCGCGTTTGGCACCGGGTCGTTCATGCGTCCTTCCGTGGCGTTCGACTACGGGGTGAACACGTTTATTGGCGAGGGCTGCTTTTTCAATTTCAACATCTCCTTTCTTTTTGAGATAGCCCCATTATAAAATTAATATTTCAACTGTGAATAAACATCATATCCTTTTAAAACTTCTCTTCCCTTTAAATCTTCAAGTTCTATAAGGAAAGCCAGTTCGTAAACTTCAGCTCCCAGCTTGTTTGTCAATTCAACCATAGCTTTTGCAGTTCCACCTGTTGCAAGCAGATCATCTACTATCAGTACTTTTGAACCTTTTTCAAAAGCATCTTTATGTACTTCTATACTATTTTTCCCATATTCCAGTTCATATTCCACTTTTTCAGTTTCAGCAGGCAATTTCCCAGGTTTTCTTGCAGGAACAAATCCGGCACCTATATTATATGCAATAGCCGCTCCAAAGATAAATCCTCTGGCGTCTGCTCCCATAACATAGTCTATTCCTTTATCCTTATATCTTTCTGTAAAATCCTTAATTATAATCTGAAGTCCTTCCTTATCCTTCAGAATAGTAGTGATATCTCTAAATATAATCCCAGGTGCAGGAAAATCTTTAATGGATCTCATCAATCCTTCCACCTTTTTTATTTCTTCATTTGTCATTTTATCCTCCTATTTATCCCATAACAGACCTAAATAAGGTTCTATAGTTTCCTTATTCAGCAGTTTTATCAGTTTTTCTTTTATATTTGGGTATAATTTTATATTCTGTATTTCATCCTTTGGAACAAACCTCAAATCAGTAAGTATATCCTCATCTCCCAGTTTCATTTCATTTGAGGAATTTTCTGCCTTTTTTATCTTAAAATATAAATTTATAACATGTTTCTGTTTATCAGGTGCTATTGTTTCTGAAATAAACAGAAATTTTTCCACTTCTATATCCAGATTGGTTTCTTCCTTAAATTCTCTGGCAAGAGCTTCTGCCGCACTTTCTCCCCAGTCTACTCCCCCACCTGGCACAAGCCAGTATTTCTTATCATTTTTTGTATGCTCTATTAAGAGTATCTTGTCATCTTCTATGAGTATCCCTGCAACTCTCACCCTAGGCCTAGTCTTCTCTGTCATTAACACTCTCCTCACCACTGTTTTCAGTAATGATTATTCTGATTTTTTCTATTCTCTTATTATCAACTTCCATTACCTTCAAAATATACCCGTCAGCTTTAACCTGGTTTCCTGTCTCTGCGACTTTTCCCAGCTCATCCTGGACATATCCTGCAACTGTGTCGTATTCTTCTGAAACTGGTATATTTATTTCAAGTTCATCATTTATTTCTTCTATAAGAGTATCACCTTTTATGTCGTATATTTTTTCCCTGATCTGCTGTATACTTTCTTCCTCCTGGTCAAATTCATCCCTTATTTCTCCAACAATTTCTTCCAGCAAATCTTCAATTGTTACAATACCAAGCGTTCCCCCATATTCATCTATTATTATTGCCATATGGGACTGTTTTCTTTTAAATTCCTCCAGAAGTTCAGTCAAAGTCTTAGTTGCCGGAACATAATATGCTTCCTTCATAAGTTCCTTCATTTTCAGCGAAGAATTCTGTTCCTTATTATACTTCAGCAAATCTTTTATATGTACGATTCCTTCTATTTTATCTATATTTTCAGTGTATACAGGAATTCTTGAAAATCCCTGCTCAACTATTTCATCCCACACTTCTCCCAGTGTTTTTTCAGAATCCAGTGCAAAAACACTTGTCCTAGGTGTTAATATTTCCTTCACAGTAGTATCTGAAAATTCAAATATGCTGTGAATCATTTCTTCCTCTTCCTCTTCGATTATTCCTTCCTCTGTTCCCGCCTTGACAAAAGTCTTTATATCCTCTTCCGTCATTTCAAATATTCTTTCTTCGAGTTTTACCTTAAATAATCCAAGGATAAATTTTGATATTTGTATAAAAATTAATATAAATGGCCGTAGTATAATTCTCGCCGTATCAAGTGGAACTATAATAGCTTTTGAAATTTTATAGACATTGCTCTTTGCATAAATTATAGGTATCATTTCAACAAAAATAAGCACAAAAATACTCATAATTACAAAAACTATAATGTCATAAGCCGCAAAGCCTACTGACAATTCAAAAATTTTATAGTAATCTTTAAACAGCAGTATGGACATTCCTATCAGAAATATATATGCTACCGTTTTCCCGAATAGAAGAGTCGTCAAAAGTTCATTCGGATTTTTCAGCCAAAGTCTGAGCAGCTGTTCCTCCTTTGAATCTTTCTTATTATTCTCTCCTCCCACGTGTATTCTTCTCAGCGAAGATAAAGCTGTCACCGCCGCTGAAAAAAATGCTGATAAAAATAAAACTGCAACCAGCAATATTACCTTTATCCAAATCCTCTGTCCTTCCAATTTTTATTACACCTTCCTTTAGAACTTTACTGAAGTTATGACATTCTAATGTAATATTTTAATATGTCACAAAATTCAGTCTATTATAATTCCTATTCTATTATAATAAGGTCCTGTCCTTTCTTTATTGCTTCCCCGTCTTTTACAAGTATTTTCTTTACTTTTCCTGAAACTGATGATTTTACTTCGTTCATAAGTTTCATTGCTTCTACGATACACAATGTCTGTCCTTCACTTACACTGTCTCCTTCCTTAATGAAAGGAGCTGATGTTGGTGACGGTGCACTGTAATATGTTCCAACCATTGGAGAAGTTATTTTTGTTCCTGAAATTTCTTCAACCTGTGCTGTTTCCTGTACAGGAGTTTCAGATTCTACAGCTCCCACTGTTACTGCAGGCTGTTCTGCCGCTACAGCTGTAGGTACTCCACCATAAGAAAAGACTTTTCTTTCTTTTTCTTTTTTTGTTATCTGAATTTCAAAATCATTTTCTTCATACTTTACTGTATCAATCTTATTTGCATTCATACTTTCAGCAAGTTCTTTAATAAATTTTATTTTATCCCTCATTTAAAAATTTCCTCCTAATTTCGACTTATTTCAATTATTCGTATTTTAAATCCCATTTTTATAAATAATTAAAAACTACTTCTATTTTATCATATTATTTATATTTTATCTTCATATTTTTTTATTATTTTATTCTTTTTCTATTTCAGACTGTTTTTGTAAGATTTAAAAGTATTTTTTATGAGACTTGCTATTGTCATAGGCCCTACACCACCTGGAACAGGAGTTATATAGGAAGCTCTTTCTGCCACTTCCTCATAATCCACATCACCGCAGATTTTACCATCAACTCTGTTTATTCCTACATCTATGACTACAGCCCCTTCTTTCACATCTTCTTTTTTCAGAAGCTTCGGTACTCCAGCTGCAACTATTATAATGTCAGCATCATTAAGTTTTTTTCTTAAATCCTTTGTACGTGAGTTGCACACCTGTACAGTGGCACCTTTCTGTATAAGCATTAGTGCCATGGGTTTCCCGACAATATTGCTTCTTCCTATTATGACTGCATCTTTCCCTGCAATTTCTATTTTATATTCTTCCAGCAGCTGCATTATTCCGTAAGGAGTACAGGAAAGAAATCCTGTTTCATCCCCAATTACCATTTTCCCAATGTTTGCAACATGAAATCCATCCACATCCTTTTCAGGAGAAATGCTGTCAATTATTTTCAGCTCATTTATATGTGAAGGTAAAGGCAGCTGTACCAGTATTCCATTTATTCTGTCATTTTTATTCAGTTTGTCAATTTCCTGCAGAAGTTCCTTTTCGCTTATATTTTCATCAAGCTCAATATTTTCGGAATAGAATCCTACATTTTCACAAGCCTTCATTTTATTTCTCACATACACCTGTGAAGCAGGATTATTCCCAACTATTACTACTGCAAGTCCTGCCTGTTTCCCGTACTTTTCTTTTAACTGATTGTGTTCTTCCCTTATCTTTTCAAGAATTACCTGCGAGAAAGCCTTCCCGTCTATTTTTACCATTTACTGCTCCTCTCCATTTTCTTCAAGATTTATACGCCAGAAATTAAGTTCCTGAAGTTTAGCAGAAATATCCATATTTACTACCACTATATTTTTTGGCAGTTCCAATTTATAAGTTGTCATATTCAGTATAGCTTTAATCCCATTTTTCACCAGCTTTTCAGCAGCTGTCTGAGCCTGTCCCTTCACAACCGAAAGGATTGCAGTTTCTACTTTGTTTGGTGAATTTTTTATAAAATCTTCAACTTCATCAACATTCTGTATTTTTAGATTTCCTGGAATTTCCTGATCTATTTTCTGAGGATCATTGTCAAATACACCGACTATTCTAAATCCTTTTCCCATAACCTTGCTGTTTGATGTTATCATTTCCCCCATTTTCCCATATCCTACAACTATCAGGTCATTTACTTTGTTTATTCCCAATATATCCTCAATTATTTCTATAAGTTTATCTATATCGTATCCTTTTCCTCTGACTCCAAATTCTCCAAATGTAGACAAATCTTTTCTAACCTGTGCTGAAGTAGTGTCCATTATTTTAGAAAGCTCTATGGAATTTATTCCATCTTCATATTTACGAACTTCCTTTAAAATTGACAAATATTCTGTAAGCCGTTGGACTACTCTATCTGATATTTCCATTTTCTTTAATTTCATAATTCCTCCTAAAAATATTTAACTGTTTAATTTGAACAGCGCTTTCCATTTTTTTGAAAACTATAATTTTTTAAAGTATTTCCAGTAGCTCAATCTAGTTTTTAAATTTATTCCCAACTGTCAGTTTTCTTCCATTTATTATATCTGTTCCACTTTGAAGCTTTTTCCCTTCAAATTTTACCTCCAGCAGTATTATTCCTCCATTTGAAGTTTTTACTACAGGGCCTTTTTTATTTATTATTTCAACTATGGCTCCATTTTCCCCTTCGTATTCTTTGTCTATTTTTTCACTTTTGTATATTTTTACATTTTCTCCTGTTTCAGTGAAGGTATGTGCACCAGGGAAAGGATTTAAACCTCTTATCTGATTGTATATAACTTCTTTTGCATCATCCCAGTTTATTCTTGTCTGTTCCTTTGTTATTGGCTTTACAAAAGAAACCTTTGTTTCATCCTGCTTTTCAGCCTGAACTTTTTCCTCCTCAATAAGCTTAAGAGCTTTTCCAAGTCCGATAGCTCCCAGCTCCTTCAGTCTGTCATGCAGAGTTCCCAATGTATCTTCTTCGCTTATTTCACAATATTCCTTTAGTATTACATCTCCCGCATCAAGTTCCTCTTCAATGTACATTATACTCACACCTGTTTCTGTGTCACCGTTTAAAATGGCAGAATGTATAGGTGAAGCTCCTCTGTACTTTGGAAGCAGGGAAGAATGCACATTTATAATTCCGTATTTTGGGATATCTATTATTTCTCTAGGAATTATTTTACCATATGCAACTACAACTATTAAATCAGGATTGACTTCCTTTATTTTGCTTATAACTTCCTCATCCTTCATTTTCTTTGGCTGTATTATTTCTATATCATTATCCAGGCCAAACTGCTTAACAGGAGAATATATTATTTTATTTCCCCTCGCATTCCGTTTGTCCTCCTTTGTAAAAATCAGCTTTAAATCTGTATTTTTATATACTGTCTCCAGACTTGGTATTGCAAATTCGGGAGTCCCCATAAATATTGTTTTCACAAAAACTTCCTCCTATCTGAATATTTTACCTCTACATAAGATTTTACCCCGAAATTCTAAAAAGTCTAGATGTCTTCCCTATATATTTTCCCTTTATTATAATCTTTTTTCAAAATTTCCAGTTTTTTTGCCACCAGACGCTTATTCAGTACGGAAATTCTGTCTGTAAACAGTATCCCATCCAGATGATCCAGTTCGTGCTGGAATGCCCTTGACCACATTTCAGTAAGTTCTTCTACTTTTTCTTCCCCGTTTTCATCAAGATATTTTACCTTTATTTTCTCAGGTCTTGTAACCTTTTTGTAAACTCCGGGAATACTTAGGCATCCTTCTTCAAATTCTACCATTTCTTCTCCTGATTCAATTATTTCAGGATTAACTACCTTCTTTACATTTCCTTCCACTTCAAGAACAAAAAATCTTTTCGGTATGTCCACCTGATTTGCAGCCAATCCAACTCCATTTGCACTTCTCATCAGCTCAACCATTTCATCCAGAGTTTTTCTCAGGTCGTCATCTACTTTGTCAACTTCTGCTGATTTTACCCTCAAAGTAGGATTCCCATATAATACTATTTTCATTTCCATTTCCTTTCCAATATTTACATTTTGTACTCACTATTATCAATTTTTTTCATTATCTCCATGTATAAATCCGACTTTACAGTCTTCTTCAGTTTACCTTTATTTTACCATACACCCATTATTTTAGCAAGATTAGTTTAATCCCTTTTGAACTTTGCAATAAACTTTGTCCCTTCATTCAGAACACTCTCAACATCAATAGTCCCGCCATGCTGTTCAATTATTTTTGAAACAAGGAAAAGGCCAAGTCCAAAACCTTTATTTATTTTTTTATTTCTCGAATCATTTACCTGATAAAATCTCTTCCAGATAAGCTCCTTATCCTGTTCAGAAATTCCGATACCATTATCTTCCACTTCCAGCACACATTTTTCATCTTCAGAATACAGTCTGACATTTATTTTATCCTTCGTAAATTTCATGGCATTATTTAAAAGATTGTCAAACAGCCTTTCTATCATTATCTTATCTCCCGTTATAGAAATATTTTCTTCAATTTCCTTTGTCATTTCTATATTTTTTTCAACAAAAAGATTTTTATAATCTCCCAGTATTTTCTCAACCGTTTCTGAAAGATTTATTTTATCAGATGGAGTACCTGTCTGCTTTTCAATTTTTGAAAGTTCCATAATCTGATTTATCAGTTCAGACATTCTTTTTGCCTGCCTCTGAATGACAGAAAATGAATCCTTCGCCTCTTCCATAGTATCTGCATAATCAAGGGAATACTGGCTCTCTGTCAGTATTACACTTACAGGGGTTCTAAGCTCATGGGAAACGTCTGAACTGAACTGTTTTTCACGCAGATAAAAATTTTCCAGTGAATTAAGCATTTCATTGAAGGCATTTGCCATTTTATGTATTTCATCCTGCCCGTCATCTATTTCAATTCTTTTTGAAAAGTCTCCATTTTTCTGTATTTCCGTTGCTGTATCAGATATTTTTGCCACAGGACTTAATGCCTTTTTTATAATCTTATACCCACCATAAATTATAATAATTAGAAGCAGCGGACTTAAAATCAGTATTGTGAGAAACATCCTGTTTACTTCTTCTGAGAGCTTATTTATAGGTACAATTCCTCTTACCCACTCTCCGTCACTTCCATCAATTTTTTTATCATAATAATAATACTTTTCCCCATTTTTCATGTAGATGCTTACTGTATTCTCAGACTGTTTAAGAGCCAGGTCAAATCCCCTCGGAGACATTCCCCCTGTTTCTATTCCTTCGTTATTGTATCTGACAAAATAAATTCCGTCATCAAATTCATCAAATTCATCAGGATCAGAAACCATATCAGATGCCATTTCATTTACAATGCCTGTCAGCTCCCTCTGGTTTACATCTCCCGTCATCTTGTCTGCAATGGCAAAGGATGCTGTCAACAGGACAAATATCAGTGCCACTGTAAAAAATGTATACCAGAGCGTGACCTTTACAGTTATGGGAAAGTTCTCCCAAATGCTATTTATTTTATTTTTCAATATTCCCTACCATTCCTTCCATATGAAGTATTTCTTATAAACTGTAAACTCATTCTTTACAATATAGACATATTTTATTATTCTAAAACCAAGATTTCCACTTTTTATTAATCTTCTTCCTTTACAACGTACCCAAGTCCTCTCTTTGTATAAATTATCTGTTTCCCATTTTCCACATCTATTTTTTTTCTAATATTTTTTATAAGTACATCTATTATATTTGAATCTCCTTCATAATCATAGTCCCAGACATGCTCCTTTATCTGATCCCTGCTAAGTATCCTGTTTTTACTTTGTACAAGATATTCCAGAACTTCGTATTCCTTCCCTGTCAAATCAATCTTTTTTCCTGCCCTTGTCACTGATTTTTCTGATGTGTCTAAAATTAAATCTCCTATTATAAGCTTATTTGAACTGTTTCCATATTTTCTTCTTACTACAGCCCTTATCCTCGCTGAAAGCTCGTTAAAATCAAAAGGTTTCACAAGATAATCATCAGCCCCCAGGTCAAGTCCCTTCACCTTGTCATCTGCACTGTCCCTTGCTGTCAGCATTAAAACCGATGTATGATTTCCTTTATTCCTCAGTTCCTTTACAACTTCAAAACCATTTAATTTGGGCATCATAACATCTAGAATAACAAGGTCATATTCCCCATATTCCAAATAATCAAGTGCCTCTTCTCCATCAAAAACACTGTCTACACTGTATCCATTCTTTTTAAGATATTTCGTGACAATGTTGTTCAAATCTATTTCATCTTCCACAAGTAAAATTTTCATATTAATTTTCCTTTCGCTTTAGTCAGATACATAAATATATCATAAAATATTAAAAATATAAAGGTGTATTGCACCCAAAATTTAAAAATATGAAAGTTGCTGTCTCAAAATAGTAAAAATATAATAATAAAAACTATATTTTTTCATCTACTAAAACTTTACTTATATAAAACAGTCATTCATTAAGAAAAAATCATAAACTCGCCTAAAGGCTCAAACAGATGATTTTTCCTAAATTCATTTTCTGTTTTACATTGTAAAATTTTAAATAATTCAAAAATATAGTTTTCATATTACTTTTAAATTTTCTTTTTAAGGCATCCTTTTTTATATTATTTTATTTTTTTGAGATAACCTTTAAATATATATCTATTTATTATCTATAAAATGGGCTAGTCCCTCTCTGATTTCCATTTTACAATTTCTCCTGTCACTGCATCTATGTCAAACTCATATTCCCAACCATTGTAGTAGATTTCACCTTCGTATACCATTCTTCCATTTTCCCTGTCAAGATGAACATCATACACATGAGACTGGTTTGCTCCTGGAACCTTTTTCAATGCTATTGCTGTTGCCTTGTTTACCCCTATGTAGCTGTTATTCTTTGCCGAAACATTTGTTTTTAAATATTTTTTCTTGCTTTTTGCATTTGCTGTCCCTGATACTCCTAAAACCATAATTCCTAATAATACTATACTTAATATTTTTCTTTTCATTTTTAATTCCTCCTATTTTTTAATTATTTTATCTATGTCAATTTTTTTAATAATTTCTTTTTTTTCTATTCTACTTAATTCCAGTTGTTATATTTTTTTACTTTTGAGCCCACAATCTCTCCAGTTACTGCATCTATGTCATATTCATATTTTGAATTGTTATAAAAAATTTCTATTTCATATTCCATTCTTCCGTGTTCCCTGTCTAAATCTATTTCTCCAAGGTGACTTTCATCTGCTCCTGGAACTTGTGCCAATGCTATTGTTTTTGCCTTTTCCACGCTTATCAGCTGTATATTGTCTGAAGTATTTGCCCTGCTCTCCAATGAATATTCTGAAATGTACTCATTCCCATTTAAACTTCTTGTTTTACTTGCTCCATAAGCAATTCCAAGTATCCCAAGTATTCCAATTCCAAATACTGTAAGTTTTAAAATTTTGTTTTTCATTTTATCTTATCTCCTTCTCTATTTTATTTTATTGTTCTCTCTCTTAACTTGAACACATTATAAAATAGTTTTATGAATTTAAAATGAATGTAAAAAATTTTTTTATTCAATAGTAGAATCACATTTAATTGTCCCATATTTTGCTACATAATAACCAGGAGCTTTAAACTCTATTTTATTCTTTATTCTTTTTTTTAATTCTTCTTCAGATAGACCAAAAGTAGCTTCTTTTTCATTTATTATAAAATATCCATGTGTTTCTCTAATCTTTTTTTCTGATGCCCTGAAAAAACCTTCATCTTCCTCAGAGAAACCAGCCGTATAATACTTTATTTCCTCCTTACTTTCATCACGGATGAAACCTATCCAACTGTTTTCATTTTTGGCAAGTTTTGTCACTAATCCATAGTCATTGTTAAGATAATCTCTTTCATTGAAAAAATATGGATATTCTGGGCCATGTAGTACTGTGTAATTTTTAAAACCACAGTCTGTTATACTATAACTTTCTGAAAGCTTTAACTTTTTATGATTTATATTATACTCTGTTTTTAACGTTAACAAATTAAATGATAGAGGTAAAATTCCAAACATGAAAAAACCTACATACCTTATAAAAACTAATAAAAGAACTGGTATAAGAAACTGTAATAATTTTTTTCTCATTTCTAATGTTTTCCTTTCATAAAATCCAGGTATTCCAATTATCAAACTTTTTATAAAACAGACAGCCTGATAATTTTTCAGACTGTCTGATATTCAATTAAATTAATCCCAGTAATAGCTTAAATGTGTTGTTCATTTCTACAAATTCTTCATAGGTAATATCTGCCTTGTCATTAAAGATAAGGTATATACCCTTTTCAAGTAGCATCACTCCCTTTGCTTTCCCCTTAAGTTTTTCCAGAAGCTCCTCCTTTGGTACTTTTATCAGCTTATTATAACTTTCTTCATTGAAGTACATCACTGGAGATAGTATAAATAATACATCTTGAAGTTCTCCTATCTTTAACCCTTTTTCCTTTAATTTTAAAATTTCTGATTTATAGCTTTCTTTATAAGCAATTGAGTAACTTGGGGAAACAAAAACATCAGCAATATAAGGATCAAAAACATTTATAACCTTTGGAAGATCATCATATATTATTTTCTTATAGTCTATCAACTTGTATGTTATCTTAAATTCATAACGTAACTCATCCCAAATCACATATTTAAGTCCTCTCCACCTATATACACCTTCTATTGAAACACCTTTAGTTTTAATATTCTTAGCATCATAAAAACATACCAGTTCTGTCCCAAAGTCAGGTATTTCTGGAATTTTACTATCTTTCAATCCTAAAGGTGCTTCCAGTTTTGACAGTCCTTTCATAACTTTCTCATGTCTTTCTTCCATCGATTCATTTACATCTACTTTTCTGTATAAGTGAATTGTTCTTTCTACTTCCTTCATTTCTTTTTTCCTTTCTATGAATTATTTTCTAATTCTTATTTCATCAATCGTACCTTCATAAAATTTATTATTTTCAAGCCATTTATCAAAATGTCCTTTTGCTTTTTCATCTGGAAATTCATATATTACTTTAATTTCTGGATTTTGATTTTTAGCTTCATTTATTCTATCAAATGTTTTTGTCAAATTTTTCATAGCACTTTTATTCCAATAAGGAATATTTCTCTTTGCGTCAATCAAATAAGTTGTACCATTCTCTACTCTGATTCCATCAAATTTTATGAAGTTCATTCCTTTGGGGTTACTATTGTCATATCTTAAAGCCGGAATTATATTTTTCGGTCCATCTGGAGTCTGTTGCATCATACTTCCTGTTGTTCCCCACTGAAATTCCTGTGCTTCAGGCTTTCCTGCAGGTTTTTCAAACATATATTCAACCCCTCTATTAGGAGTAGCATCACTTCCTCTTCCTAACTGATTCAGTTCACTTGCAGTATAAACTTTCCGCCCTTCATAGTAAAGATCTCCATTATCAGATTTGTTTTCTCCTGTTTTTCTTTTCTGATTAAAACTTTCTTTATTACTGCTATGATTATTACTTCCCTGAGAATGACTTTTCTCTGCTGTTTTAGGTTTCTCAGAAGTAACAACTGGTTGCTTTACTGTTTCTATATCCTGTTTAGGTTTAATAAATGGTTTAACTACAGGATTCTTTGGTGCTTCCAGTGTTGTCACACTCTTTCCCGATGTAATCAGATTTGCACCAACTGACCCTGTTATCGTTCTTATAGTATGCATCCCCTAGAAGCTTTGTCCTGTTCCAGTCCTCCTTAAATCCTGCCCTGTCAAGGAAGTATTCACTTCCATAAAATCCGCTTATGTCTGTAAATTCAGCCCTACTCTCAACTATATACTTCGAGTCAGGTCTTGCTTACGGTATGTAGAGACCACTTACCGTAAGCAGATTATTCCATCCTTCCACACGTGCTGTGTTTCCTACATTTACACCTATTCCGTATTTTCATTAATCATTGAATTTTATGATATATCTCATCCACAGTCCATCAATTATATATACTTCATTATCTTTATAATTTCTGTTTATCATATTTGAAAACTCATTTATTTCTAATTTCTTTAACAGACTATCATAACAATAAAGTTCAGAAAATACTGACTTAAAACTTTTTACATTAGAAAAAACTAGACATTTATTATTATTTTTATGCCTATAATAAATATATAATTTTGTATCTTTATATGTACATTTTTTTATAAAAATATTTTCAAATTTCTGTTTTAACATCACTTATATCCCTTTCTATAATAATTTCAACTCTTACTTTATCTTTTGATATTATCAAATTTTCATATTTTTCATTTTTATTAAAAACTATATTTGCTTCTTTAAAAAATTTTTCATATTCTTTTGTTTTTTTGATATATATTCCTTTTTCCTCCCCATCTTTTTCAACTACATAGTTTATAAAATTTAATAGCTGAATTTTTATAGTTTTATTCCTATATATTTTATAATTTATGTTAAGATTTTTTAAAATTTGTTCTTCTTCTTTTGAAATATTTAAAAATTTCAGTTCTATTAATTCCATAATTCCTTCTTCTGCATATTTCTTATATTTTTCAAATTCAGAAGTAATATAATAACTAACTTCCATGTTATGATTCCTTTCTATTATTCAAATTTAAATTTTGTTACCCATGAACCTGTACTTCCTTTAAACAATTCAATAGTTGGATAACTACCATTTATAACTAAAAAATCTCTATAAGTTAGTTTATTTCCAAATTTATTGAATCCTACTTTTATTACTTTTCCTCTAGGATTTACTCTAGTTTCTATCTCCCCGACTACTCTACTTTCGAAAAATTTTAATGCTTCTTCTTTTGTTCCTTTCAACTTTTTTATAGCATTACTAGAAGTGGTCTCTGAAGAACCAATTTTTCTTAAATCTTCTAAACTCATTTCTTTAATTTGTTTACTTGTAAATCCATTTATTATTGGAACAGTTTCCTGTTCAATTTTAGTAACTGGTTTAACTACAGGATTCTTTGGTGCTTCCAGTGTTGTCACACTCTTTCCTGATGTAATCGAACCAATTGACCCTGTTACCGTTCTTGCAGAAGATGAAGTTGTTACTGTTACTCCTGTTGCCACATTTGGATTAAGTGGAACTAGGGAAGTATTTGCATTCGTTACGGAAAGACTGTTTCCTGTCTGAGTATTACCGAAGTTTTTAAAGCTATGAATTTCTCCTGTCACTTTATTTGTAGCTTTTACTACTGTATTTCCATTATAAGTATTAGTAATTTTTGACAGTTCATAATCTGTTCTGAATATATTTTATCAGGAGTTTTCTCATATTTGAGATTTTTTGTAATAGATGTGTTTGAATTATTTATACTTGCAGATACGTTTACAATCGTACCTTTCGCCTTTTCATCTAAACCGAATATAACTTCTTTTCTATTTCTAGTTTAATTCAGATAAAATTTTTCTATAACCCTTCATTACTTTATCTTCTGTCAAAAACTGAGTTCCCTTTAATTTATTATGTTCTTTCGATATAATTTCATTTTTACTTATATCATTATTTTGTATTATTTTTTTTAATTTCTTTTTAAAATTTTTCCATATTTTTTTATTATCATGAATCATTTCCAATATCATGTTAATTGAAAATATATCTAGATATTTTAAATCTTTTTCAAACGCACTTATTGTTTTATCCAAAAGATGATTATCTTCTAAAGTTTTAGTTAATATATATAGAATATTCCAGTACTTATCATATTTTAAGTTTATATTCTTTATTTCGCTCATTTTTGATAATATTTTTTCTACTTTTTCTTTTAACCATTTTCTTTCTTCTTTTTTTGAAATATTAAATTTCATATATTGATCAAGATACTCCTCTCTTTGCATATGAAAATAACTTCCATTATAATGTAAAAATATTTTTTTTGCTTCACTATAGTCTTTTATAATCATTATTGTTTCACCGCTTTCCAGAATTCTCCATCTTTTATAAATTTAAAACCATTATCTTTTAAAAAATTTACTTCTTTTTGAAAATATCCACTTGCTTTCATAGGATCATGCGAGAGATAAAAACTTTTTCCTTGCTGTAATTGTCGTTCTAAAAATTTCTTATTTATTTCCCACATATTCGATTCCCCAACTTTATTTAATGCTTCATTCCATCCTTTATCTCCTAAATTAAAATATGTATGTTCATTACCAGCAGCCTCTATATAAGAAATTCCATCTTGATTGTATTTTCCTAACATCACACTTGTACTATTAGCATTTTTAGTTGCTTTTTCTGCATAAGTCTGGTAAAGCGTATTACCTTGACTTGTTCCTCCCTTTTTACCCAGATCTACATCTTTACTTATCTTATTAACCTGGTTTAGCACATAACTACTGACTACTATATCCGTTGGCAGCTTTGCTGCTAAATTTTCAGTCTTTTGACGTCGGTTAACTTTTTCTGCTGTACAATACTGTATCTCTCCAGGAGTATATCTGTCTGCAAAATCTCCTAAAAAACTTCCTATACCCAGTTTTACTAACGTATTTTTTTATAGAATAATTATTAATAAAAGAGGTCAGTTATTACTCATTATAAGCAACTGAAATTTCTTTTTTTATTGTAGCTATTTTACCTTCATTTTCTATTACAAACTCTAAATCAAATCCTTTTTCCATATAGATAGATGTGGTAATTTCATATTTTTCGTTTTTTGAACCTAAAATGTTAGTTATTTCTTTATCTATTGAATAAATAAATTCTTTTTTATCAATATCAATATATTTGGCATCTTTTAAACTATCAATTCCCAATCTTTCATTTACAATAATTTCACCAATTTTTTTATCTTTATAATAAACTATTATTTTTTTCAATTCCATTTTATTGTATATTTTTTTTAATTTTATAATAATATTTTTAAAATAATCAATTTCAATATCTTCAACTTCAAAAATCTTTTCTTTATTGTCAGAATAAAAAAACGAAACTGAGTAAAATCCTTCTTTTTTTATTTTTTTTGAATTATTAAAATAAAGAAATACAACTAATATAATTAAGAATGTTATTATTTTTTTCATTTTATCTCCTAATATTCATTTGAGGTATTACTGCTTCAAAATTTAATTTCAATAAATTATTTAATTATTCTTTAAAATTATCTAAAAAGTGACGGTCAGATGCATACTCCAACACCTCTTTTGAGCCTGTTAGCATAGTAGTCTTATGTACTGAAATGGCTTCAAACCTTCCAATGTTTCCTGTCATTTTTTGCCTTCCTGATTGAAGTCTCTTGGTATAATCATATCTTAGAAATACTATACAATTTTTTAATATTAAAATTATAATCCAAACACAAAATGTAAGAAAAAATGAAAAGAAAAAATATTATTTCTTCTGTTAAATCTATAACTCCTTTACCGTATTCATTTAAAAATTTTTTAGCTTTTTTATACTTTAACTTTTTATTGAATTTACTCTCCATTTCATCCCTAGTCAAATTAAATCTTGCATCATTATCATCAAAATAGTTTATATAAAAATAACCATTGTATTTATTTTTTAACTTTTCATTACATCCAAACTTAGATGTTTCATCAAAAGTTATATTCCCTACAATATATTTGTCACCGTTTTCAGCTATGAATGCAAAACCTCTAAGGTTTATGTCACCTGCAGTTCCTGTAATATTTTCTGTTACTATTGCAGAGCCCACATGTTTCCTTTGAGCTGTACTTCTAGTAGTTCCTGCTGTCTCCGAACCTGTCATTCTCCTTAAGTTCCATAGCATCGGCATTTATATCTCCCTTTTGGATTAGTACATTATATTTCTTACTTAGCTTTATTTTTTTATGATTTTTTATAGTTTTATAAAATATCAACTCTATTAATAATATCAATACTATAATTAATATTGATATATATTTTCTTTTTTTAAATATTTTTAATAATTGTTCATCAGTAAAATTATAACCTTTTGAAACAAAATTATATTGTTTTTTTAAGTATTCATATGTAAAATCACTCTCATTTCTATATCTTTGTATAAATTTATTTGGATCTTTAAAATTTATTGTTGATTTAATGTAATATATTACTTCTTGATAAGTCAAATTAAATTTTTCAATATTTTCTCCTATTATAAAATATTCACGGTAATTTTCCAAAAATTTCTTATGATTTTCTTTTCCAACTTCTCCTAAATAAAAGAGCTCTCTTCCTAGGTAATCTTTTCCTGAAATTTTATGATACTGTGCTAATTTACCAACCCACAAATCATTTATTTTCTCAAGGCTTTCTACATCTCCATAATAATCAAGTGTTGCTTTGCTTATATTTTTTTCTTCATAAAAAATTATATTGTATTCTAAACCAATAAGCAAATACTCTACTTGCTCATCAAAAGTGTATCCTTGATATTTAATTACACGATACTTTTCATTTAAATTTAATTGTTTGTTTTCTTTTATCTTTTTTCCACTTATAAACATGAGAAAAAAGAATGTAACACTGAATATAGCAAAAAAAATTTTTTTCATTATTTCAAATCCCTTATATAATTAAGATATTCTGTACTGATGTGCTTCCACCGTTTCCAGTTGTCTGTATCTTATGCCCATAGCCAATTGTAGCTCCTGCACTTACTCCATAACTTTTTTGTATTATTTTAATATAACAATTTTTTAGATTTTCACTAAACTATCACTTAGAAATGCAGAAAGCTTTATCATATATTTATAATATCCCCAGATACTGAAACATCTTTTAACTCCTCAAGTTCCGGATTATATCTTTTAATTAAATCTGTAACATATTCACTGAAATTCTTTCCTGTTTCCTTTAAAGTCCTGTTCTCTCTGCTGTAATGATATACTTTTAAATCATTATCCCTTGTAGTTATAAAAATGTATTCAGACCTATTTTTTAATCCTATCACAAAAAACTTTCCACAAGCAACATCATAAAACTCATCTTCTATTAAATATTCCTCAAGTGTAAAGTTTGTCAATACTACTTCCCTTACACTACAATCATTATAAAATATCAATTCTTCTTCTCCTAACAATCCTCCCAAACTTTTTCCTACTATACTTAAAAATTCCCTGAAATCTCCCTTCACTTCTATATCATATAATTCTTCTATTCCTCTTATCTCATCATCATTGTATCCTGTAAATTCCTTCTTGCTCTTTTCAAGATATCTTTCAAGAAGAATAAAAAGTTCAGAGTTTTCTTTTCTTTCTGAAGATATGTATTCCCTTATTTCCTTTAATCCTGTTATTCTTTTTTCAGATGTATCACACTGCACCAGAAGCTCTCCTATAGTCGAAAAATCTAGTGTAGGTTTTAATTCAGGATTGTATCTTTCTACTAAATCAACCATATATTCATTAAAATCCATTCCAGTATCCTTTATCTTTTCTTCATTCTCATCAAAACAGTATATCTTTAAGTCTTCATCTACTGTCCTTATATAAAAATAATAGTTTTCCATTTCTATTGAAAATATGAATGGCTTTTTTTTGATTTCTTCATGTAATATTTTGAAATTTTCATCTATAAAATAAGAATAATTCATTCTTAAGTAAATCTTCATATTCCAAGTTTGCCTATATAAAATAATAGGATCATCTCCCAGTAAATCTCCATCACATCTTCCAGCATATTTTAAGAACTCCCTGAAATCTCCTTTTGCTTCTATATCATACAGCTTTTCAATCTTAGTTATTTCTTCTTCACTGTATCCTATTGCCTTTCTCTCATTTTTCTTTAGATATTCTTTTAGTATATCCATGTATCTTTTATTCATACCTTCTCCTTTAGTTTATAGATTTGTAACTGTTAATCTATACCTAATTCATGTTTCAATGCTTCCTGAAGTGTATTTGAAAAATTTATATTACTTTTTTTAGCCATTTCATTCAACCAGCTTGGAATGGATACATTTTTTCTTACTGTCTGATTTTTGCATTCGTCAACATACTTTAGCATATCTAAACCGATTAAAGTTTCAAAATTTAATCATTTCCGTTGAAGTCATAATTTTTTTCTTATTTCAATATATTTATACTTAATATTACATATAAAGTCAACAAAAAAAGACTATCTGAAAATGAAAATCTGATAGTCTTTCTAATATAATAATTTTACTACTTTTCCAGTAATTCCAGTGCCATATTAAGAACTTTTTCCCCATTCATCATTCCATAGTCCATCATATCTATGACACCTATTTTATTTCCTGCCTGGTCAGTAAGCTTTTTTATCTCAGGCAGTGCAAACTTAATCTGAGGCCCTAATAAAACAACATCAGCTTTTGGCACTTCAGAAGATGCCTTGTCCATAGGCTCTGCCCATATTTCCACTTCAATTCCCTTATCAGCCGCAACCTTTTGCATCTTATTAACCATAAGGCTTGTAGACATTCCAGCCGAACAGCATAGTAATATTTTTTTCATAAATTATCCATCCTTTAAAATATATTTACGTTTTTAAGGAAACGCATATCCTTTTTGTCCCCATAGTTTTTACGTTACTTTGTTATTACATATCCCAGCCTTCTATTTCATTACTTTCAGAAACTTCCTTTATCCAGTGTCCTGACTTTTTAATTGTCTTTATCTGTGTAGGTAAATCCACTGAAATATATCCATATCTATTTTTATAGGCATTTGTCCATGACCAGCAGTCTATCGGAGTCCAAGTATGATATCCGAAGCAGTTTGCACCTTCTGTAATTGCCTTGTGCAGATGAGTCAGATGTTCCCTGTAAAATTCTATTCTGTAGTCATCTTCTATTACTCCCTCTGCATTTTTAAATCTTTCTTCCCCTTCTACACCCATTCCATTTTCTGAAATAAACCATTTTATATTCCCGTAGTTTTCCTGAATATTCTTTGCTATATCATAAATAGCCTTAGGATATATTTCCCAACCTCTGTAAATATTCATTCTCTTACCAGGCATATCATAGTTTTCAAAATATTTGTCAGGCAGCCATCCTGAAGACATGTCAAATTCTGTTTCCCTTGCCTTTATTCTTCTTGGCTGATAGTAGTTCACTCCAAGATAGTCCACTGTATTTCTCTTTATTATATCAAGCTCTTCCTGGGTACTTTCCCATAAAACACCGTCTTTTTCAAGTATATCAGTCAGCAGTTTTGGAAATTCTCCTTTAATTGCAGGGTCAAGAAAGGAATTGTTGAAAACTGCATCAGAAATTTCTGCTGCCTTTACATCTTCTTCATTTTCACTTCTCGGATATGAAGGTGTCAGATTTAGTATAATTCCTATTTCTCCATTATTTCCTGTTCTCTTCTTATAATCTCCGTATGCTTCTATCGCCTTCGCTGAAGCAAGTGCAGTATTGTAAAGTACCTGCATGGCCTTTTTTCCATCCACTACTAACGGATAGTGAAATTTGTACATATACTGTGCTTCTACAGGAACTATCGGTTCATTGAAGGTCATCCAGTATTTTACCCTGTCGCCAAACAGCTCAAAAGCCTTTTTGGCATATTTCACAAACAGCTCCACAACATGCTTCGACTCCCAGCCACCGTATTTTTCCTGAAGTTCTATCGGCATGTCAAAATGATAAAGATTTATTACGAGTGTCAATCCCTGTTTTATAAATTCATCAATCATTTCATTATAAAATCTTACTCCGTCCTCATCAATTTCACCAGTTTCAAAATCTTTAATCAGCCTTGTCCACTGTATTGACGTTCTTAGTGAATTTAATCCAATTTTCTTATAAAGTGCTATATCTTCCCTGAAACTGTTGTAGAAATTTGATGCAACATCAGGTCCCACTTCATTAAAAAACACCTTTTTATCTGTGTCATACCAGTAATCAAATATATTTCTGTTTCTCTTGTTAAATCTTCCTTCGCTCTGAGGTCCCGAAGTTGCTGACCCCCACCAGAAGTTTTCAGGAAATTTTAACTTTGCCATACTGTTACCTCCTCACTGTTTTTATAATAAGATTTCAGTTATTATATCTGTATTTTACATATTTTTTTTACTATTTACAATAAAAATATGAGCATGATCAAAAAATAATAGAAAAACTATATTTTTTGAATTATTTATCCTTTTTCTTTGATATTATCATATTTGCTCCTAAAATTCCTGAAATTACAAATCCTAAAATTCCTAAAACTGAAATACCGTTTATATGTGGAGGCATATTTGCCAGAACAAGTATTGATGACCCGATAATAAGTGAAGAAACCACAAGTCCCATGACAAGTCTTTCTGTAATTTTCTGGAAATTTTCAAATCCTACAAGTTCATGTCTATGTTTCAGTTCATTATTCTGTATTTTTTCCAGCAGTCTTTTAAGGTCGCTTGGCAATGTCAGCCAGTTTTCAGAAAATTCACCTACTTTTCCCATTCCTTTTTCCAGAATATACTTAGGCGACATTCTTTTTATCATAATTTCCTGTGCATTATTTCCTATTTCCTGCATAATATTCAGCTGAGGATTTAGATGTCTTCCAATTCCTTCAATCTGACCTATACCTTTAACAAGAAGATACATATCTTCTGACAGTAGCACCTGATTTTGACTTAATAATGTTTTTACTCTCTCCATAATTTCTACAAGATTAATTTCCTCAAGGGAAGTCCCGTCAACCATACTTAAAATATCGTAAAATCCCCTCTCCAGTCTTTTTTCATCAGAAATATTGTAATCCAGTGCAAGTTCCTTTATTGTTGCAATCATTTTTTTGACATCCTTCTGCAGAAAGTTCAGTGTAAGTTCCTCCAGAAGCTCTATTTCATACGGATATAGTGTTCCCATTGCTCCAAAATCAATAAATATCAATTTCCCATCTTTTCCCAGAAATATATTTCCCGGATGAGGATCTGCATGAAAAAATCCGTATTTCATAACTTGTTTTATGTAAAGTTCCAATCCAAGTGAAGCTATTTCTTTCGGATTAAAACCCGTTTTTTCAATTTTTTCCTTATCTGTTATTTTAATTCCCTCTATAAATTCCATGCATAAAATCCTATTATTTGAAAGCTCCTTATATACAACAGGAACATGTAAATGCTCATTTCCCTTAAAATTGTTTTCAAAACGTTCCATATTTTTTCGTTCATTTGTAAGGGAAAGCTCTTTTTTCAGCATATTTTCAAAAGTCTCAACAATATACAGCAGATTAATATTTTTAGCATTTACATCGTATTTTTCCAAAAACTTGGCCATATCCTTCATTATTATCAGATCAGTCTCAACTATGGTATCTATATTGTCCCTTCTTACCTTCAGTACGACCTTTTCACCATTTTTCAGAACTGCACGGAATACCTGACCTATGGATGCTGATGCCATTGGTTCTTCATCTATTGACTGAAAATATTCTTCTGGAATAATATTTAGCTCTTCAGCAAGTTTTTTCCTTATATCAACTTCCTGAATTTCAACTTTATCCTGCAATTTCTGAAGCTCAGATATCATTTCTTCAGGAAGTATATCATTTCTGTTACTTAGCATCTGACCAAACTTCACATAGGCAGGACCCATTTCCTCAAGTGCCATTCTAACTCTTTCATAGATTGTTCTAGACTTAATATCCTTTATTTTCCCCCTGTTCCGCCCTACAATCCTCTTTGGAAGTCTTTTTTCGAGCTCACTTCTGCTTAGAATTTCTTCAAATCCATATTTCATAAGGACATCTGCCAGTTTCTTTATTCTTTTTATTTTTTCCAGTTCCTTAAATCTGACAGTTCCAGACTTAATATTTTTACTTTCCTCTGTATCCAGTATTTCATCTGCTATATCCTCTTCCAGCAGCTCTTCCATTCCCAATATCTCTTCACTCATATTTATCCTTTCATTAGAAAACTGACCCGGTAAACTTTTTTTGAAACCGGGCCAGAAAGCATCTATCTTTATTTATTCTTTTTTATTTTCTAAATTTTTCCCTTAATTTAGCAACTTCCAGTTTAATTTTACTGTCAGCTTCTTCAAATTTATCCTTTAAATTTGCCAGTACATCATCAACTTTTATTTTCAGCTTGTCTTTTTCTTCATTTGCCATTTTCTTAAATTCATCATAGGCAGCTGTCTTATATAGTTCCTTTTCGTATTCTTTTGCAAGTTCTACTTCCTTCTGAACAACATTGGCACTTTTTCTTAGAATAATTTCCTCATCATATTTTTTCAAATACTCATCCAGTTCAGAATTTTCTTCTTCAGTTGCAAGCAGAACCAACCCAAAATTATCATCTGTCAAATATTTTGTAGTATCCGCCAGAATTCCTGTTTTTATTTCATCTTCTGCATTTCCTCTGCTTTCACCAATTAATGCCCCCAATGATCCTCCAAATAAAATCCCAAGCGGACCTCCTATAATACCAACAAATGCCCCTAATAGTCCTCCTGAAAGAAATCCAACCTGTCCGTTTGAAGAAACTTCAAAACCTTCCTTGAAAACAACCTTTCCATTTTCCTTTTTTACTACAGCAGCTTCGGTAATGACATAATTCTTACCAATAAAATTTCCTTTGATATTGTTCAAAACCTCATAAGCACTGAGCTGATTTTTAAATACAGCTAATAAAACATTGTTTTCCATAAATATACACCTCAACTTTCATTTTTATTAAATATATTATATCATAATTCCCTTTTAAATAAGTTAGAACATGTTTCTTTTTTCTTCATTTTAATATATAATAATTGTAAAAAGAAAGGAGCTGAGATTGTATTAAAATTTTAAAAATAGTATTTATGAAATTATTCAATAATTTTACAATTTAAAACAGGAAATGAATAAATATATTTTTAAATACTTTAATATAATTTCACAGAAACATGTTTGATTTTATACAAAATATTGATATATCAGTTATAGAAAAAATATACAGATTCCAGCATAATTTAAATTCTGAATTGTTTAATAAGATTATGATATTTTTTACAATTCTGGGAGATAATGGAATAATATGGATTGCCATCGCACTGATACTGTTTCTAAAGAGAAAATATCGAAAAATTGGGTTATTCTCCATTATTTCACTTATTATATGTGCACTGCTTGTAAATGTTATTTTAAAGCCTTTAATCCACAGGCCAAGACCCTTTTCTGAACTGACTGATATTACACTATTAATCAAAGCGCCTAAAGATTATTCATTCCCGTCGGGACATACAGCAGCTTCCTTTGTAATGGTATATATTTTCTTCAGGCATATAAAGAAATATTTTATACCTGTACTCATTACAGGAATACTCATTGCTTTTTCGAGAATGTATCTAAGTGTGCATTTTCCCAGCGATATTATTGCAGGAATTATAATAGGTATATTTTCAGAATATGCAGGAGAAAAAGTTGCAGACGGGTTTTACAGAAAAAATATTGACTGATGAAAAAATAAGTATATAATATAATTAATGTACTTTTTATAAAAGTTGTCAAAATTATTACTGTTAATTAATTTTAAATAATAGAAGTTAAAAATGAAGGGAGAAATTGTATGTTATATCCAATGAAATTTAAAAAGGTTTTTATTGAAAAAGTATGGGGTGGAAGGGAATTTGAAACAAAACTGAATATGACTTTGCCTGAAAATAAGAATATTGGTGAATCATGGGAAGTTTCTGCACATCCTAACGGAATGAGTATAGTTGAAAATGGACCTCTTGCAGGAAAAACTTTGCAGGAGGTTTATGATGAATATAAGGGAAAACTTGTAGGTGAAAAAGTTTATAATGAATATGGACAAAGATTTCCTCTACTTATTAAGTACCTTGATGTAAACGACAGACTTTCCATACAGGTACATCCTGATGATGAAGTTGCCAACAGAAAACACAACGAACTTGGAAAAAGTGAATCATGGTTTATTATGGAAGCAAGCGATGACGCTGTTCTTATAATGGGTATGAAACCTGGAATTACAAAGGAAATATTTCTAGAAAAGGCTAAAAACAATGATTTTTCCGGAATGTTTGAAGAAATATCTGTAAAAAAAGGGGATCTGGTAGATATCACTCCCGGAATGGTACATGCTTCACTTAAAGGAAGCGTTCTTTTTGCCGAAATACAGGAAAATTCTGATGTAACATATAGAATATACGATTTTGACCGTATTGAAAATGGTAAGAAAAGAGAACTTCACATTGATGATGCGGCTGAAGTAATAGATTTTGAGAAAAAGGCTGATGTCAGAAAAACTGAATTTGAAAATGGTGAAACAAGAAAAAATATAATAAAGAAAAAATATTACAGCATTGATAAGGTAAAAGTTGAAGAAAATTTTGAAGATACTAATGAAGAAAGTATGATTATCTACTCAATACTTGAAGGAAAGGGAAGTATTGAAAGCAGTGATTCTACCCTTGATATTCAGAAGGGGGAATCTGTTCTTGTACCTCCTCACATAAAGGTTACTTTAAAAGGAAATTTTGAAATATTGAGAACAACTATATAAAAAGCGAAAGGATAACTTTAATGAAATACAATTTTGATGAAATAATAGACAGAAAAAATAACCATTCTACAAAATACAATGAATTAATAAAAAAATTTGGAGTGGACGATGTAATTCCATTATGGATTGCCGATATGGATTTCAAAACTGCCGAACCTGTAATCAATGCCGTAAAAAAGAAGGCTGAACACGGTGTTTTTGGATATGTATACCGTCCTGATGAATATTTTGAGTCTTTCATAAACTGGCAGAAAAAAAGATTTGGCTGGGAACCAAAAAAAGAACTTCTAAGCTTTAGCATCGGTATCGTTCCCGCTTTAGGTGCTTTAGTAAGACAATTTTCTGAAAAAGGGGATAAAATTCTTATTCAGACACCTGTATATTCTGAGTTTTATGACATTAACCTTGATAATGAAAGAGTTGTCATTGAAAATAAATTCATTGAAAAAGACGGAGAATATTCCCTTGACTTGAAGGATCTTGAAGAAAAGCTGAAGGAACAGCCGAAACTTCTTATTTTCTGTAATCCGCAAAATCCAATTGGCCATGTTTGGACTTATGAGGAACTTAAAGCAATTGGAGATTTATGCGTTAAATACAATGTGCCTGTTATTTCAGATGAAATTCATGCAGACCTTACTTTATGGGATAATAAACATATTCCAATGGCAAGCGTGTCAGAAGAAATAAGAAAAAATACTATTACGTGCACTTCTACGGGAAAAGCCTTCAATGTGGCAGGACTTCAATGTGCAACTATTGTTTTCAATAATCTTGAAGAAAAAAGTAAATTTGATAAATTTTGGAAGGATCTGGAAGTACATAGAAACAATCCTTTCAATCTTGTTGCAACAATTGCGGCATATACAGAAGGGGAAGAATATCTTGGCCAGCTGAAGAAATATCTTGAGGATAATATTATGTTTGTCTACAATTACTGTAAGGACAACATTCCACAAATTAAGCCAAATATCCCGCAGGCAACATATCTTGTATGGGTTGACTGCAGACAGCTGTGTAAAGATTTTGGATTCAGACAGGCTGAACTTGAAGAGTTTATGCTGAAAAAGGCAAAACTAGGACTTAATCCCGGAAGATCCTTCCAGAAAGATCTTGAAGGTTTCATGAGAATAAATACTGCCTGTCCACGTTCAGTGCTTGAAAAAGCTTTAAAACAACTGGAAAATGCAGTAAAAGAACTTTCAAAATAAAATTTAAAATTATATTTTTATATACTGTTGACAATTCTTTTTAAAAGTAGTATTATATTTTTATATACAAATATAATAAGGAGGAATAAAATGCCTGAAAATAAAAATGTAAAATTTTCTGTATTAAATCTGGTTCCTAAATTCCAGAATGATACTGATATTGATGCAATAAACAGAGCTACAGAACTTATTAAAATAGTAGAAAAATTAGGCTATCACCGTTACTGGGTGGCTGAACATCATAATTTCAGGGGAGTATTAAGTTCTGCTACAGCCCTAATTATACAGCATTTACTTGCAAACTCTGAAAAAATAAGGGTAGGAGCAGGAGGAGTAATGCTGCCTAACCATACTGCACTGCAGGTATCAGAAACATACGGAACTCTTGAAACTCTTTATCCAGGAAGAGTTGATCTTGGTATAGGGCGTGCTCCTGGAACTGATTCCGATACGGCAGCACTCATTTACAGAACTCAATATGTAAGAACCAGTAAATTTGTGGAAGCTATTAAAGATATTCAGAGATTTATGGGAAGCGAAGAAGAACAGGGAATTGTTTCAGCTTATCCGGGAATAAATACAAATGTACCTATTTTCATGCTTGGAAGCTCCATACACTCTGCTTCTGTTTCGGGAGAACTTGGATTGCCTTATTCCTTTGCAGGCCATTTTTCTCCAGATGCCGCAGAAGAAGCAATAAAAATTTACAGGGATAGCTTTGTCCCTTCAAAATATTTGGAAAAACCTTATGTAATTCTTGGAGTTCTTGCTCATGGTGCCGATTCCAATGAAGAAGCTGAAAGGCTCTATACTACCACTCAGCAGGCAATGCTTAATCTGACCAGAGGAGAAAAAGGACTTTTTCCCTTACCTGATGAAAACTTTTCAGATAAACTGACTTCGGCAGAAAAAATATTCCTGCAGTCAAAAATGGGAATAAATCTGATGGGAACAAAAGAAACGATAAAAAGAAAATGGGATGAAATAAACAGTAAATACCAGCCTGATGAAATAATGGCTGTAAGTTATATGTCAGAAATAAATCAGCTTGAAACTTCTTACAGAATACTGGCTGAAGCTTTAAAATCTCAATAATCTGAAAAGAGAAACAGAAAGGAAAGTAAAATGGAAGATTCAACTACAAAAAATATAAAGGAAATTTATCTTGCAGGAGGGTGTTTCTGGGGAATTGAAGCATATGCCAAAAAAATTTATGGTGTTATTGAAACAACTGCAGGATATGCAAACGGGAAAACAGAAAACACTACTTACAGGGAACTTCACAGTACAGACCATGCAGAAACTGTATATATAAAATATGATGCTGATAAACTTTCACTGAAAAAATTACTGAAATTTTATTTTCAGGTAATAGATCCAACAAGCATAGATAAACAGGGAAATGACAGGGGAAGACAATATCGTACAGGAATTTATTATACAGATTCTAAAGACCTGGAAACTATTCTTCAGGAAATTGCAGAACAGCAGAAAAAGTACGAAGATAAAATTCAGGTAGAAGTGGAACCTCTGAAAAATTTTATTCCTGCAGAAGAATATCATCAGGACTATCTGGATAAAAATCCCGGAGGATACTGCCATATAAACCTTAATGCTGTCAATACCTTCCTTATTGACCCTGAAGAATATGTAAAACCTGACGATGATGAGCTGAAAAGCAAATTATCCAACCTTCAGTATAATGTAACTCAAAACAAATACACTGAACATCCTTTTGAAAATGAATACTGGGATAATGAAGAAAAAGGAATATATGTGGATATTACAACAGGGGAACCTTTATTCCTCTCCACAAACAAATACAATTCAGGTTGTGGATGGCCAAGCTTTACAAAGCCTATCCAGAAAGATGTTGTAAACTATGCAGAGGATACAAGCCTTAGCAGAGTCAGAACTGAAGTTTTGAGCAGAAGCGGGAATGCCCACCTTGGTCACGTTTTTCCTGACGGACCTGTTGATAAGGGTGGACTTAGATACTGTATAAACAGTGCTGCTCTAAGATTTATTCCTTTAAAGGACATGGAAAAGGAAAATTATGGATATCTAATTCCATTACTTGAAAAGGAACTTGGAGAAAAATTCTAAAAATACTCCTTTCAATATTAAATAAAAAAGAAGCTGTCTAAAAATTGAAAAATATGAAAATTATATTTATTCATTTACTAAAATTTCACTTATACAAAACAGTCATTCATA
>ERZ773069.434-NODE-434-length-28419-cov-3.754795_pt1 | contig 28419 bp, 25 predicted proteins | sample MGYA00580619_ERZ773069 | MGnify/ENA primary metagenome ERZ773069 (study PRJEB29015, sample SAMEA2738007) | human oral metagenome | biome: human oral; feature: human-associated habitat; material: dental | place: China | collected 2108 ...
CAGAGCGGCTGGGGTGGCGGTACAAAATGGAGCTTGAGGATGGAATCCGGTTGGCTTATCAGGATTTTCTCGAGAATCCGATGCGTGCAGAGAGATAAGCGCCTCCATATGCAGAGAAACGCTTTGTTATGATAAAATTAAAGGCCGAGTTGACACTCTCCATGCATACATCTATACTATTGTATATTGGGTGTATGCTTTGTTGTATCTGCATATGCCGCTGATCTTTCAGCGACTTTACATATAAGCGGGGAGTTTTTCCGGATGAGATTATTTCTGAAGATTTTTTCCATCTTCACCCCGAAGGAATTGCGCTATTGCGCGTTTCTTATTGCAGTGATGATGATTGGAGCCGTTCTCGAAGCGGTGGGGATAGGCGCGATTCTCCCTCTCATCTCCCTCATGGGACAGCCTGATTTTCTTGTACAGCATCCGGAGATTGCGGGATATGCGGTGAAGCTCGGTATTACAACCCATACGGAACTGATCATTGGTCTCTCGCTTCTGCTTATCCTTCTCTACATTTTGAAAAATATTTATCTGGCATGGCAGCTGCGTCTGCAGATTAACTTTTCTGTTTCGAATCAGATCCAGTTTTCCAAGGAATTAATGGCAAGCTATCTCGCCAAGCCATATATTTTTCACTTGAATCATAATACGGCAACCCTTCTGAGGAACGTTCATAATGGTGGAGCAACAGTTTTTTCTAATATCTTGGTTCCTGCTTTCCAACTTTTGACGGAAATTATCACTGCACTTACAATATGGGGAATGCTTATTTTTGCAGATCCATTTACCGCTATTGTTGTTGCTGGTGTTATGGGAAGCCTTATTTATTTGCTTCTGCAGTCATTTCGGCGGAGGATTGGTGAGCAAGCACAGATACAGAATGCATATGCTGCATCCTATATCCAAGCAGTGAATCAGGGCCTGGGGGCAATCAAAGAAACAAAGGTTATGCGCAAGGAGGAATTTTTTCTTCGAGAATTTATACAGAACTATGAGAAATATGGACTTGCGAATGGACAATTTGTGTTTTTAAATTACCTCCCCCGCATGATTATTGAAACACTCATTGTGTGTGCGCTGCTTTTTCTCATCATTGGGAAAGTGGCTCTTGGAAACTCCCCCATGGAGATTGTTCCGCTCCTCGGCGTACTTGCACTTGCAGCATTCCGCCTCATGCCAAGCGTGAACCGCATCGTGACGCTTTCGAATGGGATCAAGTTTCAACTTCCGTTGTTTGAAGAGCTTTACCGTGAGCTTCTTGCCCTAAAGTCACGTAAATATCACAATCGGAACCTGAAACTGGCCGATATTCCGCCGCCGCTTCCTTTTAACGAGGCGATTCGTGTGGAGAATCTGGGATTTTATTATCCGGGTACTTCAGAGGAGGTGCTTACGGATGTCAATTTTTCGATACCGAAAGGAAGTTTCGTTGGGATTCTGGGACCATCAGGTGCGGGAAAAACCACATTTGTTGACATCCTTCTGGGGCTTTTCGTTCCGACGCGCGGAAGGGTTACTGTTGACGGCATAGATATTCGTCATGAACTGCGTGCATGGCAGGCGAATATTGCCTACGTTCCACAGTCCATCTACCTGACAGATGCAAGCATTCGCGAGAATGTAGCGCTGGGTGAATCCCTCGATGAAATTGATGATGCACGGGTTCATAAAGTCCTTGCGATGGCAGAACTCGATGAGTTCGTGAATGCCCAGCCCAAGGGAATCGAGACAATGGTTGGAGAACGTGGGGTCAAGCTCTCCGGCGGGCAGCGACAGCGCATCGGAATTGCACGTGCACTCTATCAGCAGCCGGAAGTGCTGATTCTCGATGAAGCTACGTCTGCGCTCGATACTGAGACTGAAAAGAGTATCACGTCGACAGTATTGAAATTCAAAGGACAAATTACGATTGTTGCGATAGCGCATCGTGTCAGTACACTAGAAGAATGCGACTTTAAGGTGATGCTTGAGAATGGTATATCCCATGTGCTTGGATAAGGTTTGAAAAACATGGGCTAAATTATGGGCTTGCTTGGAATGGAGTGATACAGTGTACATCGTACGATTTCAGGGCGGGCTAGGGAATCAAATGTTTCAAGCAGCGTTCTTTTGGATGTTGGAACTTCTATATCCTCAAAAGGAAATATTGGCAGATTTGACCCCATACTGCCGGGATCCGTACCATCATGGGTATGAGCTGAAAAGAATCTTTGATATTGACTTTCCAGAAGCGACACATAAAGAGCTTATGCAAGTGACTCATTATGAGCCTCGTATACGTGGACCCTTGCTTAGAGTCTGGAGAAAGTTGTTTTCTCCTAAAACATCAAAAGACACTGAGATATGTGAAGATACTTCGAGCCTGAAGGCTTGCGATAATTTTTATGCAGATCTTTTTCCGTTGAAGCAAGAGAAACTGTACCTAAATGGTTTTTGGGTATGGCGATTCAATGAGGCTTATCAATTAGATGATCCGAATATTATTCATGTTTGGCGTGAGAAAATAAAGAAGGAATTTATTTTCTCTGATGAGGTATATCTCGAATATGCACCATTGATTAATCATATGCAGGAGTATGAATCTGTTTCCGTTCATTTGCGTCGTGGAGATTATGTGGGGACAGATTTTGATGTATGTACCCAGAGCTATTATGAAGCTGCTCGCTCCTACATCGAAGAGAAGCTTCATCGCCCGACGTACTATATTTTTTCTGATGATCTGCCGTATGCCAGGAGGTCCTTTCAACATTGGGGAGCAGTTGAATTTGTAGACGGGCATTATGGGGCTGACGCATGGAAAGATATGTTTTTGATGAGTCAATGCAGACACCATATTATTGCAAACAGTACGTTTAGCTTTTGGGCGGCATATTTGGGAGATGAACAGAGTACTGCAATCGTAATTGCACCGAAAGAGTATTATCGAAATGTAAAAGGTTTTTGTTTGGCAAAGAACGATTGGATTACACTATAAATACTAAATGGAAGAGGCGAGGGCATCATGAAAATAGCAATTGCAGGTACCGGCTATGTAGGGCTTGCGAATGGGCTGCTGTTGGCACAGCACCATGATGTATATGCCTACGATATTGTTCAGGAGAAAGTAGATCGACTGAATAGCGGAACGTCTCCTATTGTTGATGCTGACATTGAGGAGTACCTTCAGAAAAAGTGCCTTTCGTTTCGTGCGACGACAAATGCCGCAGAGGCATTTCGCGATGCGGCGTATATTATTATTGCCACACCGACGGACTACGACTCTAAGCGTAACTTTTTTGACACTTCGTCTGTTGAGGACGTGCTTGAAAAAATAATAAAGTTCAATCCTACAGCGAATATTGTAATTAAGTCGACGATTCCTGTAGGATATACAAAGTCCATCCAGAAATACTATCAATTGGAGAATATTTTTTTTGCACCTGAGTTTCTGCGCGAGGGTAAGGCGCTGTACGATAATCTCCATCCATCACGCATTATCATTGGTGCAAGGACAAAGGCTGCACAGCGATTTGCGGATATTCTTATTGAGGCGGCAATAGAGAAGGATGTTCCTGTCCTCTTTATGGACTCTACGGAAGCAGAAGCTGTTAAGCTTTTTGCAAATACATATCTTGCTCTTCGTGTTGCGTATTTTAACGAATTGGATAGCTATGCGGAGCTTCGAGGCTTGGATAGTGCTCAGATCATTAGGGGGGTTTGTCTTGACCCCCGCATAGGTCAGGATTACAATAATCCTTCGTTTGGTTATGGCGGATATTGTCTGCCGAAGGATACGAAGCAGCTTCTAGCGAATTATAAAGATATACCACAAAATCTTATCACGGCAATTGTACAGGCAAATCACACACGTAAAGATCATATTACAGAGATGATCCTTATGCGTGACCCACAAACAATAGGGATTTACCGGCTAACGATGAAGACGGGTTCAGATAACTTTCGTGCATCGGCAATCCAAGGAATTATCAAACGTCTTCGCGCGGAAGGAAAAGAAATTCTTATTTATGAGCCTGCAGCGAGGCAGTCAGAGATATTTCACACTCCTGTTGTAGATAATCTTTTGGCCTTTAAGGAGAAAAGTGATGTTATTGTTGCGAATCGCTGGTCGGATGATCTTATCGATGTAAAGGATAAAGTCTATACACGAGATATATTTCAGCGGGATTAGGTGATGTTTTTGAAATACGCAGAGCTTCTTTGGGATCACGATGAGAAAGCACATACTCAATATATGAAGGATCTTGCACCGATTGTTTTGTTTACATACAATCGTCTAGACCATACGAAAAAAACAATTGAAGCATTGCAGGGGAATATCTATGCGAAGGAGAGTTCTCTCTTTATTTATTCAGATGCTCCAAAAACAGAAAAAGATGCTGTTTCTGTGCAAAGTGTTCGTGATTACCTTCAGACAGTTGATGGATTCAGAGCTGTCCGGATCATTATGCGGGAAGAAAATTGGGGACTTGCACGCAATATCATGGATGGTGTGACCCAAATTGTAAATGAGTATGGGAAGATTATTGTTCTTGAGGACGATATTATCACATCAAAATACTTCCTGAAATATATGAATGACGCGTTGGTCTTGTATAAAGACTTCCCACAAGTTATGAGTATTTCTGGTTATATGTATCCGATTGAAAAAGAAAACCTTCCGGAAACGTTTTTTATGCATGCTGGATACTGCTGGGGATGGGCGACATGGAGAGCGTCTTGGTCATTTTTTAAGCGGGATCCGAAAGACCTAATACAAGAATTTACAAAAGACGATATTTACCATTTTAATCTCGAAGGGGCGGCTGATTTTTGGCAGCAGGTTGCTGATAATGCATTAGGAAAGCTATACACATGGGCGGTCTTTTGGGATGCAGCTATTTTTCAGAATCAAGGACTAACACTAGCCCCCAGAGATTCGCTGACACTTAATGTGGGAATGGATGGAACGGGGGAGCACTGTGGTGTGACGGATTTATATCGTGTTGTAATCAATCAAAAACCAATACAGTTTTTTCCTTTGGAAATTCAAGAATTCCCCCTTGCCAGAGAGCGCCACCATCTTTTTTTTAAGATGCAGAAGCCGAGTTTTATCCGTCGATTGGCAAGGAAAGGGAAGAGTGGTATAAAAAAAGTCTTTGCCCGGTTTTAGTATGCATTATAGTGTAGTACATTAGGGGGTATTTTTCATGGAGTTCATTCCTGTTTATCAGCCGTCTTTGACCGGTAATGAAAAGAAATATGTAAATGAGTGCCTTGATACGAGCTGGATCTCTGCAAAGGGGAGGTTCGTACAAGAGTTTGAGTTGGCATTTGGGAAATACATCAGAGCGGACCATGCAATCACAGTTGCGAATGGGACGGTGGCGCTCCATTTGGCACTGATTGCTCTGGGGATTGGGAGCGGTGATGAGGTTATCGTTCCCACGCTGACCTATGTAGCCTCTGTTAATGCAATTGCCTACACCGGGGCGACGCCTGTCTTTGTTGACTCTCTGAAAGGCAATTGGCAAGTCGATCCGAATGACATTGAGCACAAGATCACGGAGAAGACAAAGGCGATCATGGTGGTGCATCTCTATGGTCATCCTTGCGATATGGGGCACATTATGGAGATTGCCCGCAAGCACAATCTCTTTGTGGTGGAGGATTGTGCGGAAGGATTTGGCAGCTATTTTGAGGGGCAGCATGTCGGGACATTTGGCGACATCTCGACGTTCAGTTTCTATGGTAACAAGACCATTACGACGGGAGAAGGCGGAATGGTTGTGACGAATGACGAAACGCTCTATGCTCGTGCAACACATCTCAAGGATCAGGGGATGGCGAAGTTTCGTCAGTACTGGCATGATGTTGTCGGATATAATTATCGCATGACAAATATCTGTGCAGCAATTGGGCTTGCGCAGCTGGAGCAGGCGGACAAGTTCCTGCATCAAAAACGGGATATTGCTGCGTGGTATCAGAAGTATTTACAGGGAACACCGGTGGAGTTTCATCAAGAAGATTCAAATGTACATCACTCTTACTGGATGTGTTCGATTCTTGTCCCGAAGAGCTCGGAACGCGATCCGCTGCGTGAACTTTTGAAGGAACGAAACGTGGAGACTCGCCCCGTGTTTTACCCTGTGCATACGATGCCGATGTACTCACAAAAATACCAGAAGCATAAGAATGCTGAGGATATTGGATGGCGTGGTATGAATCTGCCCAGCTGGCAGGGATTGAGTGAGGATCAGGTCAAGTATATTTGCAATGTGATTCATGAGTTTTATCAATAACGATGGGGGCTTGGCGTGAGAATAGGGATGCTTGGGGCAGGATTTATCGGCTGGGGGGGCGGCGTTGACTTCCTGAAGGCATATATCGCACCTTTGCGGCGGTTGGATGACTGTGAGATTTATGTCTTTATACCGCAGGACAGCTGGATTCGTAAGACCGCCCGTGAGGTGCGATATTATTTACGGACGAAAGTTCTGCACAGATCGATTGGACGCTATTCGCCTCCGTATACAACGCGTGAACTGGTTGATGTGTTCCGCAGTGACCGTATTCACGTCGTTGTTTATAATACCTATTGGAATGTGTTTTCTGACCTGAAAAGAGCCTTGAAAGAGCATTATATCGATATTGTATTTCCTACAATACTGGATCTGGGGCGGAGTTTTCCCATACCGTGGGTTCCTTATCTTCCGGATTTGCAGCATAAGTATTATCCGGAGTTCTTTTCAGATGAGGAAATTAGGGATCGAGATGTTTCTTTTCAGCAATTGCTTCATTCGGCGAATTGTGTCATTGTAGAAGCCCAAGATGTGAAGAACGATCTGCAGAAGTTCTATGATGTGGGGGATACGGAGATATTCGTTATGCCCTATACTGCCGTTCCGGAGGCGGAATGGTTTTCTCTTGAGAGCGTGGATCTTGACAAGTACCATCTTCCTGAGAAGTATTTTCTTATCTCCAACCAGTTCTGGCTTCATAAAGACCATAAAACAGCATTTGACGCACTAAAACTTTTGCATGATGAAGGACATACGGAATATCATATTGTGTGCACGGGCAAGACGGATGATTACAGAGATGCCGGATATTTTCAGCGATTGATCGACGGTTTATATGCGAATAAGATGGAAAATTATGTCCATTTTTTAGGGTTTATTCCAAAAATAGATCAAATAAAAATCCTCTGCCAAGCGCAAGCAGCTCTTCAGCCGACATTATTTGAAGGGAATCCGGGAGGCGGCATTGCGTACAATGCCATATCGTTAGGAATACCAATTATCTTGTCGGATATCCCAGTTAATTTGGAATTGAAGTCGCCGCTTGCAATTTTTTTCAAAAAACATTCTCCTGAGAACCTCAAGGATGCAATGGTGGGTTTTATTGGAGGCAATAAGGAAATCCTGCAATACAGCCCGGTGGAGTTAACTGAACAAGGTGAAATGCGATTGGAACAATTGACATATGCAGTATATGAGGTTTTGCGATACAGCTTAGGAAGGTCGGGGAAGTAACTAATTGGACGGCAGGAATTTATAATAATCGATTTTAAACTCACTCGAAGGTGCCAAGCACTTCGTGAGCAGGGGCAAACTTAAAAAAATAGATTTCCATCATAGCTGTTGTTTATCGCATGAGTTTCCTTGAGGCGTGCTGTTTTAGGATGATGATCGAAAGAGGAAAACCAGGAATTATATAAGGATGGCTGTTCGCTATATTTATACAAAGGGGACATTCGTCATGTATGATATAAAATGCTTTGTTTACAAGTTTTATTTGCGTTGCAGAATGTATTATGGATACTATGTGCGTAAGGGATATCGGTCTTTTCAATCGATGCATTGTGAGAATGATGAGCGGCCGCTTGTTGTACATTATATAACGCATAATCAATTCACCTATGGATATATTGTTTTTATGCAAAAATGTTTGCGGGAATATCGACATGTATTTTTTTCTACACGAGGAGATTATGATTATGATTTAATAAAACTGGCCGATGTTTATCTGATCTCCAATTGGAAGTGGTTTTTTTTAAATGATCAAGCGAAAAAAGTTTTAAGGACAGCTGCAAAAGTGGTGTTCTCTGGAGCCTTTGACAGATCACTGCTGTATTTAATGCCGGAATATGTGCTGAAGAAAACGTATTTGCATTTTTGGGGAGGGGATTTTTATAGCTTTCGCGACCCTGTTAAGGGGAGTTGCGAGATAATGAAGAGACGCCTCTTTGTAGATCAACTTTCACGTTGCGCAGGGGGAGTAACCTTAATGGAAGAAGATTGGCCTCTTATTAAAAGCGTCTTGCATCTGCCTGATTCGTTTCGACTTTTTTCCGCACCTATGTGGCATGATCCTTCGCATAAAATCGGTGAGCTGGATTTTCACAAACAGGATGATGTGCTTCGGATCACAGTGGGTAATTCGGCAACAAAGGAAAATCGACATATAGACGTATTTGAAATGCTGCGGCATGTAAAAAATGAGCAGATAGAAATATGGTGTCCGCTATCTTATGGTGATCCTGACTACGCTGCAGAGGTTATTCGTCGAGGAAAAGCTGTTTTCGGTGATAAATTTCATGCATTGACGCAATTCATGAAATTGGATGAGTATATGCAATACCTGGCAAATTGTGATGTTGGCATATTTAATATTAATAGACAGCAAGCGGGGGGAAATGTCCTTTATCTTCTGTATTTAGGGAAGAAGATTTACATAGATATTGAAACAGCTACATATTCCTTTTACAAGAAGCTAGGTGGGCATTTATTCGATATTTCGATGTTAAAAGAGCAGAAGTTTGATGAAATTATGGCCTTTGATAAGAAGCTGGCGGAGGACAATCGAAGGATATGTATCAGCTATTATGATGATAGTGAAGTGGCACAAAGAAAATGGAGAGCGGTATTAGAATCATAAAATGGTAAAACGTCATGTATCGTCCTCAAAAATACCTCCTAAAGCGGATAGAGTGAAGTGATGTTGTGCCTCGAAATCCTTAAGAAATCGCTGAAAAATTCGAGATTGCTTATTCTGTAGGTTTGTCAAACAAATGTTACACAAGAGAGAAAAAGAGAAAGAGCCTCACGAGGATATCTCCAGCCGAGGGGGCGCATCGGGAAGTTGTTATATTCTCTGTTTCGTCGCGCAAGCTGCATCTTAAAATCCTCAAATGAGTAAAAGGTATGCGAGGCGTAAAACTCCTCGTTATCCTTTCGGTGTGAACGCTCTACCTTACCGTTATACCTTGGGGTATAGGGACGAATCTTCTGGTGCACAATATCAAGACGCTTCAGTTCTCGTTCAAACAGCGTCAAATTTTCCTCATCAGCCGCTTGGAAACGTTTTGTGAATTCTGTTCCATTATCCGTTTGAACTTTGTGTATCTTGAATGGGAAACGGCGGATAAGTTGTTGGAGAAAGCACATGGACGAGTAGGTGGATTGTTCCTTGAATGCAGCAATCAAGCGAAAACGCGTACATTCATCAATCGCCGTATACTGGTACATCTTCTCTCCCTGCTCCTTTGCTTGTCCAACAATGCAGACAGAGGGAACGACTTTGACATCGATTTGTACCTTTTGCCCGGGGAAGGTTGCCTGTTCGTAGGGCTTAGGTTTATATGCAGGTTTCTTCGCTTTTACTGCTTTGAGTCCAAGACGTTTCATACAGCGATAAAGACCTGTTATGGAACGTGTATAACCCTTTTTGCGTAGACGCACCCAGAAACAGACGAGGCCTGTATTGGGACGACGTTTGCGCATGCGACGAATGAGAGCGATCTCCCTGTCTGAGTGTTCGTTGGGGTGATGATGAGGACGCCGTGACCTTGGCGCGAGGGATTCCGGCGTACCGTCGTAGCGATTACGCAAACGGTAGATGAACTGGCGATAGGTACGATACTTAATGGCCGCCTTTGTGACACCGTGCTGATCTGCATAGGAAAGAATCGCTTGATAATACTTGATATCCTGTGTTATGCTCTTCATGAGAAAGCCTCCTTTGTGTGTGGTTTGTTTGGTAGATAGAGCATAACACAAATTGGCTTTCTCTTTTATTTACTTGTGTAACATATCTATTGTAATCCTACACTGAAAAATTCGAGATTGCTTATTCTACCTTGTACGACGAAATAAAGCGTGGTATTGTAATGTAGAGACGGTTCTGACTGGATGTACTACGAGGAATATTTTGCGGAGTCCAGTTAAATCTACTATGAGTACAATCGTAAGAAGGCTGGAAAGGCTTTAAGCTCAATGCAATACTTTCCCACTTATCAGACTCCCCCGATTCTCAAAGATAAACACACCTCAAAAGTGCTCAATGTCGCCTTGAAAAGTCTTCGTTCATGAATTTTGATTCTGTTACACTCTGCTCGAGTTGATATTACACTCTATGATGCTAATTTTTATATTTTCGTATTCAGATTTTGTTGATAAGTGCGTGTTGCCATTTGTGACCGTGAGTGCAAGGGGATAGCTGGTTGATGAATATAATAGCATAAAGGATAGATAACTCTTTGTTTAATAGGAATCATAGGGGAGGAAATGTAACCATGGAGGATTTGAAAGGTGAGGTATACACGCCTAAACTATTAAAAAATAAACCTGTTGGAGAAGATTTGTTTTCAGGGCGTGCCCAAGAGCGTGTTGCACTTACTATCTGTGACAATATAGAAACACTCCATGTGATCGGATTAGAGGGGGAATGGGGAGCTGGAAAAAGCAACCTAGTGAAAATTCTACAGAAAAAATTGAGCAATAAAAATGAAAAATATTTCTTCTTTGTCTATGATGCGTGGGCGCACCAGATGGATTTTCAGCGGCGGACAATCATAGAGGAAATTATAGAATTCCTAGATAGGGAAGATGGCCTTTCAGTAAAAAAGGATAAATTGCATTATGTTAAAATAAAAGCGTTAGGAACATTTGCCAAAATAGAGACTGAGGTCCAATCTTCCTTTACATGGGCGACTTTTTGTTTGATTTTCAGTATTCTCCTTACACCAGCAGCAATTCAGATGAGTACGATATTGAAGCTTGCGTGGATAAATTGGCTGCCAGCAGGTTTTATTTTACTTGCCATTTTCTTTTCAATAAGAAAAGAGATTAAAGATTTTTTTAGTAGGGGGCATTTAGAATACATCAAAAATCAGCTGATAGGAGCATATAAACAGGGAAATACAAAATCTACCAAACGAGAATATACGGATATCCAAAGACCCTCTACTGCGGTATTTAAACAATTTTTTCATGATGTCAATGACAGTATACCAGAGAAAAACGTGCTAATCATTGTTGTTGATAACCTAGATCGACTACCACGATCCAATGTTCAAGAACTATGGACAACGATACAGGCATGTTTTAGTGATGGCGTTGTGGAGTTCCCCAGAATAAAAATTATAGTACCATTTGATCGGACTCATTTGCGTGTAAATGCTGAGCAAGATGATGAAGAAAACAATATTCATGAATATATAGATAAGACTTTTGATGCTGTTTTTCGAGTTGCCCTACCCGTCTTGAATGATTGGGAAGAATATTTTGATCGTCAGTGGGAGAAGGCTTTTGCTCAAGGAAAGGTGGCGGAGAATAGACAAGAATTAGACTATGTAAAACGTATTTATGATTGCTACACGGAAACGATTACACCGAGAAATATTCATTCTTTTATTAATCAATGTGTTACACTTGCCTTATTACATAAAGAAGATGGAATAAAATATCGATATTATGCCGTGTTTATCTGCCATAAGGATCATATTTTAAGGAATGTTATTGGGGCGTTGAGTGATATTAAGTATTTAGGGACACTAAAACGGCTGTTTGAACGAGATGAAGAATATTTTAAGGCTGTTCCGGCACTTGCCTACCAGGTAACGCTTGATCGTGGTCAAGAGATTGCAATTCATCGAGTGTTGCGAGTTGCTCTTCAAAATGGTGATGCCGATAAAGTAAAAGAAATTTCAAAAATACCAAGCTTTCCGTCAATCCTTGAAACCCTGTTCAGAGAATTTACCACTCCAGAAAGCCTTGAGGCACCTGTTTGCGCCTTGGATAGTCTATCTCCAGAAGATTATGGAGGTGAGGAGATCTATGCTAATCGTTGGACTATGGTGTTTCAAGAGTTTTTGAATATAGACCTTGAATTGGATACAGTATCTGATGAAGGGTATTTATTTCCATATCAGAAAGTCTTGATAAAACATGGAAGCAAGGAACAGATTGAGGCTATATTAGCAAGGTTGATTCCACAATTTAATCACCTAGAAAGTTTCAATGTGGCCAGATACATCGAGTGTATAAAGGAAGTTAATAAGATTGTCGTTTTCAAGGACGTTCAAGTTTTCGATCTACTTGCAGAACTTATTGTTCCATGGGCACAGTTGGAAAAGATAATTACTAATTCTAAACAAACTCCTAGCAAGTACAAACTTCGCAGTAAAGAAGAGGAGGTTGATACGTTTTTAACCACGATAAGTATTGAACAATTAACAACCGTTGACTATATTGATGAGCTGCATAGAAGTGGCTATAAACTGAAAGAATTCAGAGAAAAAACAAGAGAAGAACTAGAACAGGTTGATTCGTATACGGAATTTCGCACCTTATGGCGTAATTATCGGGAAGTTGTTTCGGATAAAATTGACGCTGACTTGCATATAGAATATGTCAGTCAGTATATTCACACAGCAAAAGAAAACCAGGATATTGATATTGAGTCAGATTTATTATGTTTTGTATTTTCAAAATTTGATTTCAACACGGTCGAGAATTATTCAGAGATTACTTTCTATTTTGACCAAGAAAGCAGAGCTGAAGAACTCGCAAAAAAGATTCATCTGTATATGAATTATTCTAATCTCATGCTTCGATCAGAACAATATCAAACTTCTACACTATATTGTGCAGTATGTAGGCGGATTACTAGCGATACAGAAAGATGTTTAAGAGCAAACACTAAAGATCTGCTGTTGAAGTTTCTTGGTATTGTAAAATGGACAAAGATTTCTAAGGAAGAATTTTCAGCACAATTATCACGGTGGTCGTTCGTAGAAATTTCCGATAGTGAAGTAGAGAGATTTTTACCGACAGATTTTTTGACGTTCATTGATGGGCTAACAAATAAGTTTTCGGAAAATTGTCGTGCCCGTGTAAAAAAATATCTTGATACAAGATCTGAAGAACAGTGGGGAAATTACATTGTCCAAGGGGTAGATTCATATGGAATTTCTGCAGGGCGAGCTATTGCCTATAAATGGACAGCGCTTGTTTGGACTAAAATAAAGGAATACCTACAGGAATTAGTCAGTGAAAGAAGACTTCCTGAAGATACAAAAGCGTGGAAAGAATACGTAGAAGAATTCCTTAAAACTCGTAAGAGTATAGGAACGATATTGGGGAATTTCTATGATGGGCTAAACAATGGAGTAATTTCTGTAGAAGAATTTAAATTTTGGGGAGGTTGGCTTTTTAAATACGATAAGGTAGAAGTTAGTGATAAAACATTGAGGCGGTTCATACCTGCAGAATTGTTGGATGATAAAGAATGTATCCAGATCCTTTTAGAGCATTCTGGGAAAGTTGTTGAAATATACAAGAAGTCAAATCCTGATGAACGGGAGGAATTCGATGACAAAATCATGCAACTAATTAATGATGACGAAAAAATAAAGCAATTAGCAAAAAAAATAGGAGACTTTAACACGAATAGTGAATCTGAAGAAGACAGTAAAAAGAGCTGAGCTTTATGGATAATCTGCCTCAAAATTAGACTTAGAGGGCCTAAACTTTGGGGAGTTCATCCATTGATATTGTATAAACAAAGTTGACAACAAAATACAGATCGAGTGAGGTGACGTATGAATGCATTAAAGGTCGGCCACAGCATTGCATTTCTTCGTAAGCGTTATCGCATGACGCAGCGGCAGCTTGCAGAGTGCCTTCACATAAGTGATAAGGCTGTCTCCAAGTGGGAACGTGGGCTTGCGGTGCCAGATGTTTCTCTTCTGGGGAAACTGTCTGTGATCCTGGATACGGATATCGAAAGCATTCTGGAGGGGAATATCTCGAGCTTTGATGTTCGTTGGAACGGCGTATTGGAAATGGATTATCCGCAAGGGATGGAAGCATCCTCTCTTTTATATGATAAACCAGCAGTTTACCTACAACTATCATATTTTATGCTGGCGGGGATAACGAATATAAGTATTCGGGGGAAGAATTCTGATGTAGGGTGGGTAAAAGCAACTCTTGCGAACGGGGAATCGCTTGGTATATCTCTCTCCTATGGAGAGGAAAAGGATGGAGATGAAAATATAGCAGGCATAATGCATATGCATGGATTATCGTTTCTTTATGGGAAGGATTTGACGAAATCATTTCGACGGATACTATATGGAGGGCCGCTTTCTTATTCTCTGGAGAATTATCAAGGAGTAGCGTTGGGAATCCAATTTGATCGTGGACAGGTAATACATAAGAGGACCGCCTTGAACTTGGAGCGAGGTATGTTAGCTTTTCCAATAAAATCTTTTCGAGATCTTTATATTGCATCAAGCTTGGTTCATCTTATACAGGAAGCTATGAGTGAGGATATATGTTCTTTATCTGAAATCGCATATCATCGAGGATTGTTATGTGGTGCAAAATAAATGCTAAACTGTGCGTCGGTTGTCAATTGTGGGATTTTGAACGATAATGGAAATATATTTTTGAAGGAAGAAATAGAGGAAAGTGTATATGAGACTTAAATTATTTGATCGGAAGAGTGACATTTTAAAAGACATGGCAAAATCCCCATATGTATATATATACGGAGCCGGAGATTTTGGAAGAGATATTTATCATTTTTTGAAAGCGCAAGAGGTTTATGTCCAGGCATATACTGTTGATGATAAATATTATGATGAAAACAGGCAGGATATGGTCAGACTTCGTGACTGTCTTGCACAGATCAAACAACATAACGGATATCTGATCTGGGGCATTGCCAAGCCATCAGCACTGCGTGATGTGTTGAAGAGGAGTGATCTTCCGGAGATCTATCTGACATATGATACACCACAAATGTGGCAAGATAAAATGTTTGCGCATAAGCATGAAGCAGAGTTTGCCGAAACACGTGAACTGTTTGCAGACGAACATTCCAAGAAAGTGTTTGATGCATATCTAAAGATTTATGACGGTGATCCATTCGATGATATAGAGTTGGCCGAGGATGGAACATATTTTAACACACTAACAAGAAATATACGTAAGGGAGGGATGGTTGACTGCGGAGCATATACAGGAGATTCCATCCAAGTGTTTGTGAGCGCCTATGGGAGGGACAGAAAGATCTTTGCCTTTGAACCGGATGCAAAGAACTATTCCATGCTTTTAGCAAATACAGCCGACCTTGATGTGTTTGCTGTTCCCTCTGGTGTATGGAGCACTCAGACGATTCTCCATTTTGCTTCCGGGAAAGATGCGGCGTCCGGCGTTCAGGGCGACGGTACGATTCAAATTAAAACGGAAACGATTGATCATGTGGTTGGAGAGCATGAAATTGCGTTTATCAAAATGGATGTCGAGGGGAGTGAGCTTGAAGCCTTAAAGGGTGCAGTACACGTCATTCAAAGAGATATGCCGATACTCGCGATCTCCGCATACCATAAACAGGAAGACCTCATAACACTCCCCCAATTTATTGCTGGTTGTGAAAATGAAAACTTCACGTATGACTTGTTTTTAAGACATCATGGGTGTACAGTTCCTGAATTAGTATTGTATGGAATACCAAGAAAACGGTGATCAGTAGATGATATTATTTATTTACGGTGCCAGCGGCGCTGCCATAGAAATATACGACTTGGCTGAACGGGTGAATGCTTCATCACATAGATACTCGGAAATCTATCTGATTGATGACTTTGAAGAAGAGACGCAATATTATGGGACGGAGCGCGTTCATTTTTCTTCATGCGAAAAAATTGCAAAGGAAGATTTTGAATTTATTATTGCGGTAGGAGAACCTTCAGCTCGTGCTTTGTTATTGAGACGTATTGAGGAAAAGGGCTACCGGCTGGCGACACTCATTGATCCTTCTGCAATCATCTCGCCTACGGCTAAGGTGGCACCGGGATGCATTGTCAATGCGCAATCCATCGTATCCTCAAATACCATTATGGAGGAAAATTGTCTTTTGGGGTTCCATGTGGTTGTCGGACATGATGCACATTTAAAAAAGAATACAGTTGTATGTCCGATGGCGACGGTTGGCGGAGGCTCCACCGTTGGTGAAAATACATTTATTGGTCTGAATTCGTCCATGAAGGAGCATGTGAACTTGGGGTGCCATGTGGTTGTCGGAATGGGTGCTATGGTTTTTAGATCAGTGGAGGACGGATGCACTGTTCTTGGAAATCCTGCCAGAGTTACGAAGGGTAATGATGAGCATAAGGTTTTTAGGAAATAGATGGAAGTGAGGGTATATCGGTATGTCAGAAGAAAAGATCTTATCATTTGACGGTGAGGAGCTTCAGAAATATGAACCCAATCGTTATCCGTTCCTTTTTATTGACCGCGTAACAGCATGCGTGCCGGGGAAATATGCAAAAGGGTATAAAAATCTGACCAATAACGAATGGTTCTTCCCAAAACATTATCCAGGCCACCCAATTATGCCTGCGGCTGTTCAGACGGAAGCTCTAAGTCAAATGGTTACGATTGCTTTTACTACGATGGACGGAATTGATGACATTAATGTGGAAGGTGCGAATTGGAAAGCAAAATTTATTAAAGAGATCCGACCTGGTGACAGATTGGATATCGTTGCGGAAGTAATATCGTATAAACGAGGGATAGGGAAAGGTGCAGCCAAGGGATATGTGGATGGCGAGCTTGCCTGTGAGGTGGAAGTAACCATTGTTATTCCCTCTATTTTTAATAAATACCGGCCGAAGAAAGTAGAAAAAAATGCTGAAAGATAAAATTGCGGTCATAACAGGCGCGAATCGAGGCATCGGGTGGGCGACAGTACAGAAATTTGCCGAATGCCATGCTTGTATTTGGGCTTGTGCAAGACAGCAGACGGAAGCGTTTGAAAAAAATATAAAGAAGCTATCAGAAAAATATTTGGTGGATATTCATCCTCTTTATTTTGATGTAACGGATACAGATGCGGCAAAAAAGGCGATCAAAACAGTTGGGGATAGGCATAAACGCATCGATATTTTGGTAAATAATGCAGGGATCTCCGTGGAACAATTATTTCATATGACATCAATAAAAATGATCGAAAACTGCATGCATACGAATTTTATTTCACAGGTGAATTTAGTTCAGCTTGTATCAAGGTATATGATGAGAAAAAAGACAGGCTCTATTGTTAACGTGGCATCAGTAGCCGTGATGGAAGCAGAGGAAGGCGGGCTTGCGTATGGGAGCAGCAAGGCTGCAGTGCTCTTTTCAACGCAGACGATGGCGCTGGAACTTGGGAAATATGGGATAAGGGTGAATGCGGTCTCCCCTGGATTTATTGATACGGATATGTGGCACACGCGGACTGATGAACTCAAAGAGAAAATTCTTCAGGAGACATCCTTAAAACGACAGGGAAACCCGGAAGAGGTTGCGAATACAATTTTATTTCTGGCATCGGATATGGCATCGTTTATCACTGGTCAGAACATCGTAGTTGATGGAGGACGGAAGTCCTTGTCGGGGGGGGTGACGATGAAATTAGATTTCAGTGAAGGAGGATCGTGGAATGTATTTAGATAAATCCCGTCCGTATATCGTGGCTGAACTGAATTCCAGCCACAGAGGGAAAATTGGAATCGCAGAAAAAATGGTTGATGCGGCAAAAGCGTGCGGTTGTGATGCAGTCAAGTTCCAGTCTTGGACAGATGTGTCTCTATATAGTAAGACATATTATGCGAAGAATCCGATTGCCAGACGTATGGTGAAGTCTTTTGCACTTCATCCGGATGCACTGGTGGAGCTATCTGCATATTGCAGACGTATCGGCATTGATTTTGCATCAACTCCTTATTCCCGCGATGAAGTTGATCTTTTGATTGATCAATGCCATGCTCCATATATTAAGATCGCATCCATGGATATTAATAACATTCCTTTTTTAGAGTATATTGCGGGGAGGATGGTTCCGATCGTACTCTCTACAGGCATGGCAACACTAGATGAGATTAAGGATGCCGTTCGTGCAATAGAAGACAGAGGAAATCATCAGATTTGTATCCTTCATTGTGTTTCATTATATCCCGTGGAGCATGAGGATATTCACCTAAACAACATGCTCATGCTGAAAAAAGAATTTCCAGAATGCAGCATCGGATATTCGGATCATACCATAGGAGCGGAAGCTGCATGCGCTGCTGTCGCGCTTGGCGCAGCTATGATAGAAAAACACTTTACCTTGGATAACAGTATGATCGGCTGGGATAATCAGATGGCGACCGAACCTGACCTGATGGCGCAGCTGGTACGGGAGTGCCGAAATGTCTCGAAAGCGCTTGGGTTGTATGAGAGGCACGTAACGAAAGCAGAGCTTGCGCAGCGAATGAAGATGCGGAGGAGCATCATTGCTGCGAAAGATCTTCCTGCGGGTCATATGCTTTCGATGGAGGATCTTGACGCGAAAAGGCCGGGAGACGGAATACCTCCCAATGAGTTTATGCGTGTGATTGGCAAAAAAGTAAAACGAGATATTGAGGCAGACGAGATGCTTCTGCCAGATGATCTGGAATAGTACAGGGGTGGAGATATGGTAGAAGATTTTCACAAACTGGAGCCCTATGCACTACCGAAAAGTGAAAAAGGAAAGCTTTTATTACATACCATGCGGGAGTTGACCGAATGGCATAGAGATCGTTGTGTTCCATATCAAAGATACTTGGATGCCATAGGCTACGATTCAAGCCGCGTCAAGACTTTGGAGGATATGCCGTTTCTCCCGATCCGTGCATTCAAAGAACTGTGCATGAAAAGTATTTCTGATGACAGTATTTTCAAGGTGATGATGTCATCAGGGACGAGTGGCCAAAAGCAATCAAAAATTTATCTTGATAGAGAAACGGCTGTTTTGCAGCAAAAGGTGCTGCTCAGGCTGCTGGGGGATTTTATAGGAAACCGCAGACTGCCAATGTTGGTGATCGATTCAGATATGGTGATCAAGGATCGAAGAAATTTCACCACAAGAGGAGCAACGATCATGGGGTTGGAGTTTGCAGCCAAACGTATGATTTTTGCACTGGATGAACACATGGAATTGAAGGAAGAGATGCTCAAAGAATTCCTTCAAACGTATGGAGATGGTAAATTTATCATTTTTGGTTTTACCTTTATGGTTTGGCAGCATCTTTTCCAGAGATTGAAGCAAATTGGCAGGACGATTGATTTGTCGAACGGTTATCTGCTCACGGCAGGGGGCTGGAAAAAATTAGTCAACCTGAAGATTTCCAACAGGGATTTTAAGGAAACGGGGAGGAATGTCTGCGGCATAACCCATTATGTGGATCATTACGGAATGGCAGAACAGACGGGATGCATCTATGCTGAGTGCGAATATGGCCATCTTCATGCCAGTATTTATTCGGATGTGATTATACGACGCTATGCTGATTTTTCCCCTTGTAACATAGGGGAGAGAGGGTTTATTCAACTGTTGTCTTCGTTGCCGCATTCTTATCCGGGCCACTCGATTCTCACGGAAGATGAAGGTGTCATCGAAGGTGAGGATGATTGTCCGTGCGGCAGAAAGGGGAAATACATCCGCATCTTAGGAAGAGTGGAACATGCGGAGATAAGGGGGTGCAGCGATACCTATGGCACGAGAATATAGGGACATCACCTTTTTGGTCGGAAATATGGATGTCCTTTGCAATATGGAGAAGATACGGGCGCTGTCGATGTTTTCCAAAAGCGCAATATCGTTTTTAAGCCGATTATCCGAGATGCTGCTCCATGAGCCCCGCGCAAAGGCATATGGGGATGTCATTGCCTTTGCATTTTGGATCCGAAAGGCATCCATAGAAAATGAGGCAGACAAATATGGCTCTTCGGGCAGCAGAATCGGTTGGGGTATGGCGTTCCATATCGCACCTTCCAATATTCCCGTCCAGTTTGCTGTTTCACTTGTTTATGCTTTGATTGCAGGCAATGCATCCGTGATACGTGTATCTGATAAAGATTTTGCACAGGTCGATATCCTCTGTGAAATGATCAACACACTTTTGCGACAGGAGTTCCAAGAACTGAGTCCATACATTTGTATTGTCCGATATGCACATGACAACGAGGCAAGCCAAATGCTGTCGTCGGCATGTGATCTCAGAATTATATGGGGGGGGGATAAAACCATTGAAGATATTCGGAACAACCACACACAATCTCGATGTGTAGAATTGGGATTTGCAGATCGGTATTCGATTGCCGTGATTGACTCAGATGTATACTTGCAGATGGATCAACAAATTGTTGCGCGAGATTTTTATCTTGATACTTATTATTCTGACCAGAATGCTTGCAGCTCGACGCGGCTTGTGCTGTGGACAGGAAATTGTATCGAACAAGCGAAAAAAACCTTTTGGGCGTGTCTTCAAGAAACCGTAAATCGAGAGTACCAGCTGAGCGATATCAGCGGGTCGGAAAAATTACTGCAAACGACTGTATTGGCTGCCTCATATCCCGGCATAAAGGAAATAAGGCATGATAATGCGTTAGTAAGAGTCGAACTGCCGGAACTGTTCAGGGGGGTGATGCGTTATAAAGGAAATCGCGGATACTTTCTCGAATATAATCTAGACAGCTTGGATGAATTGGTATACGTTCTTGACAAGCCGTGCCAGACTGTTACTTACTTGGGCGACCATCTATGTCGAAAAATCAAGGATGTCATCTTCCAAAACGGCCTGAAGGGGGGAGACCGAATTGTCCCCATGGGACATAGTCTCGATCTTTCCTTTGTTTGGGATGGATACGATATGCCGCTGACGCTTTCCAGAAAGATCAGCAATCGATAAGCATGTAGAGAAAAGGAGTAATATCATGACAAATTTAGAGAAATATACGCAGGCATTTTCCGATGGTCTTGGTGTTTCCAAGGAGGGTGTGGAAACATTAACATACCAGTCCATCAGCGAATGGGATTCTGTCGGACATATGGAGCTGGTAGCCGCTGTCGAAGAGGCATTTGATATCATGATGGATACCGATGATATCATCGATTTTAATTCTTTTGAAAAAGGGAAAGAGATCCTTTCAAAGAACTACAACGTTACATTTTAAATTTTCGTAGATCTAAAAAATATGAGCAGAAATGCAGCTGATAAAATCTTGGTGCTATGTTTTCCTTTTGCCGGAGGAACAGGGCAGTTCTTTGATATTTTTGAAGAGGATCTGCCGAATCATATAGAACTTGTCAAGTTCGAATATTCTGGGCATGGAAGCAGAATAAAAGAGCCTCTTTATCAAAATTTTGATGAGTTGGTCGCAGATTTGTATCCACAACTTTGTGATCTCTTGTCGCGTAGAGAGAGGTGTAAATTTGCACTTTTGGGATATAGTATGGGATGCATTTCTGCTTTTGCTATTCTTCAAAAAATGATCGAGGATGGGGCTCGGCATTTGCCTGTTCATGTTTTTTTTGCAGCACATCCGCCGAAGCCGCTTCTCGAGATACGGGATATACAAGGCGACGAACTTTTTGATTGGGTGAAAAAAAGAACAGTTGAGTTTGGGGCAGTGCCGAAGGTGTTGCTTTATAATCGTGCATTTTGGCGTCTATATCTGCCAATATATACGGCAGATTATAAGATGATTTCGGCATATACTTTTGAACACATTCATTGTACCTGTGGTATTCCCATGACCGCTTTTTATTCTGAGTCAGATACACCGCTTGCAGATATGCAGCAGTGGATGAAGTATTTTACGAAGGATGTGAAGTTTGTAAAATACGAGGGAACACATTTTTTTATTCATCAGCATCATCGTGATATGATGCGTGTTATCTGCAGCCGTTTGTGATAATGAGGTGACATGCGGAATATTTCGATTTAAGTTGTGGATTTTATTTGAGAGAGGTGATGCATGTGTTTTTTGATCTGAAACCTTTTGGTGAGATGCCGGTACTTTTTATGGAAAATGAGGTATGGACTTATAGCAAGCTATTTGAAACATCAGAAAAGATAGTAGAGATGATACCATCTCGTTCATTGGTTTTTTTTGTATGCAGTAACACACCTGTATCTATTGCGGCATATGTTGGCTTTATTAATCATGGAATTGTTCCTGTAATGATTGATAAGGACTTGGATGAGGAGCTGTTTCGGAGCCTTTTGGAGCAGTATTCACCAGCCTATATCTTTGCAGGTGCAGAGCATTTTAATTTTTTGGATCATTATACACGGGTTCTAAATCTAGGGGGGTATGGCCTTTATGATATGGGAGAGCCGCATCCTTACCCTCTTCATGAGGAATTAGCGCTTTTAATGACAACCTCTGGTTCAACAGGAAGTCCAAAGCTTGTTCGTCAAAGTTATAGGAATTTGAAGTCCAATATAGATTCGATTATTGACTATTTGCAGATTGGGCCATCGGAACGAGCAATCACCAATCTTCCTATGCACTACGTTTACGGATTATCAATTATTAATACACATATATACGCGGGAGCTTCGCTGGTTGTAACAGAACAATCCATACTTCAACGAGAATTTTGGGACCTTTTCAAGGGGAAAAAAGTCACCAGCTTTTCTGGTGTTCCTTACACGTACGCGATGTTGAAGCGGATTCGCTTTTTCCGCATGGATCTCCCTGCGCTCCGTACTTTGACGCAGGCAGGGGGGAAGCTTGACCCGGAACTTCACGCGGAGTTTGCTGAATTTGCTGCACAGGAGGGCAAATCGTTTGTCGTGATGTACGGTGCGGCAGAAGCAACGGCGCGGATGGGGTATTTACCGCCGCAGCATACACTTGAAAAGATTGGCGCGATGGGAATCGCAATTCCGGGCGGCAGGTTCGAACTTGTTGATGATACGGGGCGGGTGATACATGAGGTGAACTCCGTTGGCGAACTTGTATACTACGGAGAGAATGTCACGCTTGGCTACGCGATGGAGGGTTCGGATCTTGCTCGAGGAGATGAACGTGGCGGGAGATATGAGACGGGAGATCTTGCGCAGTGCGATATGGACGGATTTTACACGGTTGTTGGACGCAAGAGCCGCTTTTTGAAGATTTTTGGTAAGCGGACGAATTTACAGGAAGTCGAGCATATTCTGCGTCAGCAGTTTGGTGAAATAGAAGTTGCTTGTGGGGGGATTGACGATCATCTCTATATTTTCGTGACGCAGAAAGATCTTGTCGAGGAAGTGGTGCCCTTTTTGCGTGTGAAACTCGGCCTGCATCACTCGGCGTTTACGGCGAGGTTTATCGCAGAAATCCCGAAGAATCCTTCGGGCAAGACGGTCTATCGGGAGCTGGAGCAGTATTATGACGTATGAGGAAGTTCTCGCCTTGCCACCGTTTGGTGTAGCACATAAGGAAAAACAGGAACTCCTGCGAGAGGAACTCTTGCATTTGGTGGAGCATCACATCGCGCATTGTGCGCCATATGCACAGATGATGGAAACGATTGGCTTCTCCACTACAGATGTTTGCTCGGTGGAGGATGTGCCGTTTTTGCCTGTGCGCCTTTTTAAAGGAATGGATCTGCGGAGCGTGGCGCAGGAGGATATATTCAAGACGATGACCTCATCAGGGACGACAGGGCAGCAAGTGTCAAAAATCTTTCTTGATCGTGCGACGGCGATGAACCAGCAGAAGACACTTGTGCGCATCGTATCTGAGTGGACGGATGGCAACCGCATGCCGATGCTCATCCTTGATTGTCCGTCCGTTGTCAAGAATCGTGCGATGTTTTCGGCGCGTGGTGCGGGTATCCTCGGCTTTTCGATTTTTGGGCGAAAGAAACTCTATGCTCTGAATGATATGATGGAGCTCCAGCTTGATACAATTCATGCATTTCTTGAAGAGCATGCAGGTGAGCGCATTCTGCTCTTTGGCTTCACTTTCATGGTCTGGCAGCATTTCTATAAGGCGCTGAAAGCGGCAGGAGAGCATCTTGACCTCAACGGGGCCATACTGATTCATGGCGGCGGCTGGAAAAAGCTCGCCTCTGAGGCAATCGCACCTGCGGTATTTCGCGCAGCGCTTCGAGAGGTCTGCGGTGACTTGCAGATTGCGGATTACTACGGTATGGTTGAGCAGACGGGGTGTATCTATCTCGAGTGTGAACAGGGGCATCTCCATGCGAGCACCTACTCTGATGTGATTGTGCGACGACCGCTCGATTTTTCGCCTGTGGGCTTTGGTGAGCGTGGTATTCTCGAAGTGGTTTCTCTCTTGCCGAAGTCGTATCCGGGCCATGCACTCCTGACAGAAGACGAAGGCGTTGTGCTTGGCGAGGACGACTGCCCATGTGGACGCAAGGGGAAATATTTTAAGGTGCTCGGCAGACTGAAGCAGGCAGAGTTAAGGGGGTGCAGCGATGCCTATGCAGCAACATTTTGATGGCGTGGCCTACAAACTGGGCAACGCAGAAATTGAGGCGCAACTAGCAATGGTACGTCCGCTTCCTATATTTTCAGAGGAGGCATGCGCCTTGCTTGCTGCGCTCTCGGCGAGAATTTTATCGGATGCGGAGGCAAAAGTATATCCTGATATTGTAACGCTTGGCTTTTGGTGCCGCTCCGCTTCACTTCGCCAAATGCAGAAACAATATGATATGAAAGAAAATCGTTTGGGCCGCGGCATTGTCTTCCATGTTGCGCCTTCGAATGTAGCTATGAACTTCGCCTATTCGTGCTTCGCTGCATTTCTCGCAGGAAATGCGAGCATTGTGCGTCTGCCGTCGAAGGATTTCCCACAGGTTACGCTGTTCTGCCGCTTCTTTTCGGAGACGTTGGCGGACTTTCCTGCACTTGCACCGTACTTTCTCTTCGTTCGTTATGGATACGACCAGGAAGTGAATGATCACTACTCACAACTTTGTCAGACACGTGTAATATGGGGGGGGGATGCGACGATTGGTGCGATACGCCGTTCGCCGCTTGCATCGCGTGCAAATGAAATTTCTTTTGCTGATCGTCATTCCTTTGCTGTACTTGATGCTGACGTCTATCTCGCGGTGACAGATAAGGAACGAATTGCGCAGGACTTTTATAATGATACATACCTCAGCGATCAAAATGCTTGTACTTCGCCGCAGTTTGTCGTTTGGCTCGGCGCGGAAGTTGAGGCCGCTCAAGAAGTGTTCTGGCGCACCCTGCATGAAGTCGTATATGAGCGCTACGCGCTCCAAGCTGTCCAAGCAGTGGATAAGCTGACTCATCTCTATCAGCTTGGTGTGAACTTTGAGATTCGGAAAAACCCTATGCCAGATAATCTCATTACACGTGTTCGTGTGATGAACCTTACGGAAGGGCTTACCGTATATAAGGGGAGGAGTGGTTTTTTTATCGAGTACTATGCAAAAGAGCTTGCGGAGATACGACCCCTCTGCACAATTTCCTGCCAGACACTGTCGTATTACGGCGTGAAGCGAGATTCTCTCCTGCAGACTGTTCTTGACATACGGCCTGCGGGCGTTGACCGCATTGTCCCCATTGGGCGTACAATGGACTTCTCGCTTGTCTGGGACGGTGTCGATCTCATTCGGACAATGAGCCGAGTTGTTTCGATAGTTTGATCGTATACGGATGTCCTTTATTTTGAGAGGATGTCCCAGCAAGGATAGGGAAGGATAGGGTATGGGAGAAGTATTGCCGGTCTCGATCAAGAACGAGCGGTCATCTAATATTGAATTGATGCGTATTGTGATGATCCTTTTGATTATCATGCACCATTATGTCGTAAACTCTACTGTAATGGATACTGTTCAGATGAATGCCATTACACCAAATGTTATATTTTTACAAATTTGAGGCCTCTGGGGAAAGACCGTAATCAATGCATTTATACTCGTTAGTGGCTTTTTTCTCTGTACGGGGCGGCTGACGTGGCAAAAATATCTGAAACTTCTGATGGAGATTCTGTTCTACAATATCGTTATCTATGTTATCTATGTTATCTTGTTGATATTGGGATATGAGACGTTATCATTGAAGGCTCTTTTCAAAGTGTTCTTTGGGCTGTTTCATTATGTAGGAGGTGGATTTGCCTACTCTTTTATGACTTTTTATCTCTTTGTTCCATTTTTGAACCTATTGATAAAAAATCTTAACCATGGTGGAATGAAGCGCCTTTTAGCCTTATTACTTTTTGTGCAGGTTGTGACAGTTACTTTTTTCTTCAGTCATGCATTTAATGAAATCTCGTGGTATATGACAATCTATATGGTTGGTGCCTATCTCCGCCTCCATGCAGGTAGTTGGGCAAGACAGTTTTCGTTTTCATTGAAATGGTTAGGTTTTCTTGTCTTCCTTGCTTGGGTTAGTGTACTGGGGATAGATTATTTATGCTGTTATTTTCAGCGTGGAAGCTGGAATACTGCCTTCTACTTCGTATCCGATTCAAGCAAACTACTTGCTTTTTTGATTGGCGTAACTATTTTTCAGAGCTTCCGTAATCTGCCTTTGGGGTACAGCCGCTTTATCAATGAACTGTCAAAGACGACATTCGGGGTACTGCAGATTCATGCGAATAGCGATGCCATGCGAAAATTCTTGTGGCAGGATCTCGTGCAGGTGCCCTCTATGCTCAATGCACCTCTTCTGTTGCTTATCTTTCATGCGATGATGTCTGTTGTCTTGATTTATGTGGTATGTGCGGCGATTGACTATGCACGGATTGAGCTTTTAGAAAAGCCCGTCATGAAATGGATTGATTCGAATTTCGATAAGCTGGAAGGTTTAATTACAGAGAAGATATGAACCTGAAAGGAACTTAAGATTATGTCCAAAGTACTCGTTACACGTTCCTCTATGCCGTCGCTTGAAGAGTATGTAGAGGAAATCAAGGATATTTGGGAATCGCGCTGGTTGACAAATATGGGGGTCAAGCATCAAGCGTTTCAAGCAGCATTGCAAGAATTTTTGGGTGTGGGAAATATTGACCTCTTTACAAATGGGCATATGGCGTTGGAACTTTCGCTTCAGGCGTTGAATCTTTCGGGTGAGGTCATCACAACACCATTTACGTTTGCCTCCACAACACATGCAATTGTGCGCAATGGGCTGGACCCCGTATTTTGTGATATTGACCCGAATGACTATACTGTGGACGTGACGAAGTTGGAGCCTCTTATCACAGATCGTACATCTGCCATTATGCCTGTTCATGTCTACGGGAATGTTTGTAAGGTAGAGGAAATCGAGAATATTGCCCATAAGTATGGACTGAAGGTGATTTACGATGCCGCACATTCCTTTGGCGTGAACTACAAGGGGAAGAGCACAGCTGGATTTGGGGATGTTTCGTGCTTCAGTTTTCATGCGACGAAGGTTTTCCACTCTATCGAGGGGGGGGCGGCATGTTTCCGCGACAAAGAATTTGGGTTGAAACTGTATCGCTTGAAGAATTTTGGCATTCGCGGTCCAGAATGTGTCGATGGTGTTGGTTCTAATGCGAAAATGAACGAGTTCTGTGCGGCAATGGGGTTGTGTAATTTGCGTCATGTGAATGACGATATTGCAAAGCGAAAAGTGGTTGTGAAACGCTATATTGAACGATTGGAAGAAATAAATGGTATTCAGCTTAATCCAATACAGCCAGATGTTGAGCCAAACTATGCCTATTTCCCTGTTGTTTTCCATGAAAAGGAATTTGGGCGCACTCGCAACGAGGTGTTTGATGCACTCGAAAGGGCCGATATATACAGCAGAAAGTATTTCTATCCGTTGACAAATACGTATGACTGCTTCCATGGAAAGTATGATGTGGAGCAGACGCCGGTCGCACGTTATATTGCAAACCGTGTTTTGACCTTGCCGCTCTATGCAGAACTCGAATTAGAAACGGTAGATCGGATTTGTGATGTAATAATTTCCTGTCATGCCTAAAGTGATTGATTATGGTTAAACCTTGTCGAGTTGTTTGCGAGGCGATTATGCTGATTCAAAAAATAAAGACACAATTCGACTACGTGGGAAGAGGGCACATTATGAACTATCGTACAATTACATTTCCAGAAAACAGGTTATTCCTTGTTACAGGCGGAGCGGGCTTCATCGGTTCGAATCTGTGTGAGGCGATTCTGTCGATGGGGCATAGGGTTCGTGTGCTGGATAATCTGTCGACGGGATATGCGAGGAATATAGAGGGATTTCGGGATAACCCGAAGTTTGAGTGTATCGAGGGCGATATTCGGGATGCATCTCTCTGTGACCGTGTGTGTAAAGGTGCG
>ERZ773069.439-NODE-439-length-28287-cov-5.317937_pt1 | contig 28287 bp, 22 predicted proteins | sample MGYA00580619_ERZ773069 | MGnify/ENA primary metagenome ERZ773069 (study PRJEB29015, sample SAMEA2738007) | human oral metagenome | biome: human oral; feature: human-associated habitat; material: dental | place: China | collected 2108 ...
CGCCGTGCTCCCAGGGCTCCAGGTCCAGCCCTCTGAGCGCTGACGCCAGGGCGCTGGCCTGTCCCCCTTCCAGGTGGGACACCCGCCTCGCACGATGGTTGCCCTCGGCCCACCAGAGCTCGAGCGCGTCGTCCTCGGTTCGGCCGACGAAGGCCTCGAAGCCGCCTCCCGCAGCCGCACCGCAGCTCACGCGCAGGTGAAGGAGGGCGAGCCGTCCCGCAAGCTCGCCCATGGACTCCGGATACGCCCGCTCGAGCGGCTCGACCATGGCCTGCGGGACGGACAGGAAGTCCTCCTCGGCCTGGGGGTCGATCAAGGCGACCTCGCACACGCCCTCCTCGACGGAGTAGACCGTGCCGTAGCCGCCCGTCGCGGCGACCCTCACCAAGGCGTCCCTCTCCATGCTCCCTCCCTCGCGCTGGCCCTAGACGGACGCGAGCGCCTGGTCCAGGTCGGCCACCAGGTCCTCCCCCGCCTCCAGACCACAGGAGAGCCTGACCATGCTGGGGGATATGCCCGCCGCCACAAGCTCCTCGTCGCTCATCTGGCGATGGGTGGAGCTGGCGGGGTGCAGGCAGCAGCTGCGCGCGTCCGCCACGTGCGTCTCGATGGCAAAGAGGCGCAGCGCCGCCATGAACCTCTCCGCCTCCGCGCGGCCCCCCGCCACCTCGAAGCTCACCACGCCGCAGCTGCCGTTGGGCAGGTACTTCTGCGCAAGGGCGTGGAACTCGTCATCGGGGAGTCCGGGGTAGCGAACAGAGGCCACCTTGGGGTTGGACTGCAGGAACTGCGCCACCGCCTGGCCGTTGGCGCAGTGCTGCGGCATGCGGACGTGCAGGCTCTCGAGCCCCAGGTTGAGGTAGAAGGCGTTCTGGGGCGACTGTATGGAGCCGAAGTCGCGCATGAGCTGGGAGGTCGCCTTGGTGATGAAGGCGCCTGCCCGGCCAAAGCGCTCGGCATAGACGATGCCATGGTAGGACTCGTCGGGCGTGGTGAGACCTGGGAAGCGCTCGGCGTTGGCCATCCAGTCGAAGTTGCCGGAGTCCACGATGGCGCCACCCACGCCGCAGCCGTGGCCGTCCATGTACTTGGTGGTGGAGTGGGTCACGATGTCGGCGCCCCACTCGATGGGCCGGCAGTTGACGGGCGTGGGGAAGGTGTTGTCGACGATCAGGGGCACGCCGTGGGCGTGCGCGGCGGCGGCGAAGCGCTCGATGTCCAGGACCGCGAGGGCGGGGTTTGCGATGGTCTCGCCGAAGACGGCCTTGGTGTTGGGGCGGAAGGCCGCCTCGAGCTCCTCGTCCGAGCAGGTGGGAGAGACGAAGGTGGTCTCGAGCCCCATCTTTGCCATGGTGTGGGCGAGAAGGTTGTAGCTCCCGCCATAGATGGTGGAGCAGGCGACGACGTGGTCGCCTGACTGTGCGATGTTGAACACGGAAAAGAAGTTGGCCGCCTGGCCCGAACTGGTGAGCATGGCCGCGCTGCCGCCCTCGAGGGCGCAGATCTTCGCGGCGACGGCGTTGTTCGTGGGGTTCTGCAGGCGGGTGTAGAAGTAGCCCTCCGCCTCGAGGTCGAAGAGCTGCCCCATGCGCTCGGAAGTGTCGTACTTGAAGGTCGTGGACTGCACGATGGGAATCTGGCGCGGCTCCCCGTTCCCGGGCGCATAGCCAGCCTGGACGCAACGCGTGGCAATCTGGGTCATGTGAGCTCCTTTGGGTCAAAGGGCAACCAGACGAGGCACCGGTCGCGAGGAGGGCCCTCCCCCGCCGCGGCCACGTCCGAAACCTTACACCAAGGAGAGGGCCGGCTACCCGACGTTCAAGCGGTGGAAACGAGAGTTGAAAGCCGTAGACAACAGTCTCCAGGCCATGACAAACAACAAAGTCAGAGCCAACGCAATTGTCACGTGAATTATTCTGCCGCCGCGAATGCCACTATAGAGAGTCTTGAAAACATCAATCGCCGCAATGCGACAGGCGGTTTGATGAAAAAGATAGAAGGACATCTCAATTGCGTAAAAGCTCTGGAGAGGCGCCAGGGACAAAAAGCGAGAGATAGGCCCTTCCCCCCTAGCAAAGACCACCACCAGTGGGCATGCAAGGAAAACAAAAGCAGAGCGCGGAAGCAGCGCATTACCGTACCAGACAGCGGTTACATAGACGGCAACTATCGACAACTCGAGAGTCGCCTTCTTCCAAGGACTGATACCTCTCGTGGGCAAAAAATCCGTAAAGACGATGCCAACGCAATAGGCAAGCGAAAATTCCAGGAGACGGACGAGAGGATTGCTGTGGACGCTGTAGGAATAGATATCTGGAAATGTCACGGCAAGTAATTCGGCAACCGTCCGCACCAAGAAGATCGTCGCCATGAGCAAAGACATCTTTAAGACCTTTGAGCCGAGAGCGGTCGCACCCATCACTCTTTTCACGACGTATGCAACGAATGGGGTCGCTGCATAGCAAAGCAACAGCGCAGATAGGAACCAGCTTGCACCATTGTATTCCGGAAGCAATGCAATCTTGGGAAACCAAGATTGCATCAACAAGAGGTAAGGCAGCATTGTTCCCACGAACCTCAACTCGAGGGTGATTTTTCCAGTCAGGAAAGACAGGGCGACAGCCGACAGGAGGGATGCGAGATACATCGGATAAATGACACGCAACTTCCTACGCACGGAGAGAAAGCACTCCTCCAATGTGAACTCCCAAGAGAAGCCATGTCGGTACGCCTCAAGGAAGCCAGAGGAAACGAAAAATATCTCGCAGCACCTAGCACCCAAATCGGGCGCTTTCAACACTCCACAATGCCAAACCAAAATGAGAAGAAGCGCCATGGACTTCATTCCCGAGACTGCCCTTAGCCATGGCCTGGACTCACCCAAGTAAAATCTCCTCGTTAGTCACGTATCTTCAGACGAAGCATACCGCTAAACACACCTCAGTCTGCACTACCCAAGTAGGCCCTCGATGTGACGATACGAAAATCAACTCTCATGACATGTACGCCCTTTTGAGCGCATCTCGGAAAAGACCACAGACTCCTTTCTGGATAGTTTTAGGAGGCATGGTCATTCCGTTCGTTTTATCAACACGCGAGAAAATTGGCGCATTCAACGCGCAGAATACTGACTCATCTTTCCATGACGTATCAAAAGAACCTGCACCTATCTCGCCTAATATCCTTTCTTTCCATGCGCCCGCCGGTACCAAGAGACAGACGCATCGCGCCTTCCCTATACTTCTCCCATGGACAAAAGAACCCTTATCAAGAATGTTTCGGTAGCCTTCCTCGCCCAGGGGGTGAGCATGCTGCTGAGCATCGTCCAGTCGCTGATTGTCCCGAAGCTCCTCGGCACCGAACAGTACGGCTATTGGCAGCTCTTCATCTTCTACATAGGCTATGTCGGCTTCTTTCACCTAGGGCTCAATGACGGTGTCTACCTCATCAAGGGAGGGCAGTCACGCGACCAGATTGACAGACGGTCGGTCAACTCACAGTTCGTCTTCGCTCTATCGTTCCAACTGGTCATGGCCATCGTCATCGTCGCGATAGCCGTCCTTGGAGGCTTTGGCCCCGAGCGGGAGTTCGTTATTGTCTGCACGGGCATCTTCCTCGTCATACAGAACGCGGCGACATACTTGACCTTCCTACTGCAGGCAATGAACGAGACCAGGCTCTCCTCCTACTCGTCCATTGTCGAGCGCCTGTCTTTTCTCGTCCCACTCCTATTACTCCTAACGGGGCGGATCCATGCGTTCGAGCCATACGTCATCTCCTACATCTTTTCAAGTGTCGTGCAGCTTGGCTTCTGCCTGTACCTACTACGGGACTTTACAAAATCTGGCATCCTAGCACCGAGCCAAGCCGCCCGGGAGGGTATCCAGAGCATCCGCGTGGGCATCAAGCTCATGCTTGCAAACATCGCCAGCCAGCTGGTTCTCGGCATCGCGCGCTTCGCCATCGATGCGACGTGGGGCATCAAGACATTCGGAGAGCTCTCGCTCGCTCTCTCCATGGTCAACTTCTTCCTAGCGTTCGTCTCACAGGCAAGCATGGTGCTCTTCCCTGCCCTCAGGCAGAGCAGCGCCCAGTCCGCCAAGCACTTCTACACCGTGGCCCGCGATGCGATGGGACTCGCCTTCCCTGCGGTCTACTTGCTGTACCAACCGATGACCTGGCTCCTCGGACTGTGGCTGCCCCAGTACGCGCATAGTTTCGTTTTCTTCATCTATCTGATGCCCCTCTGCGTCTTTGACAGCAAGATGAACATTACATGCACCACGTTCTTTAAGGTGCGCCGCGAGGAGGCGGTGCTATTCAGAATCAATGCGTGCATTGCGTTGCTCAGCGCCCTCGGCACCTTCCTAGGAACCAACGTCTTCCACTCGATCTACATGGTCATCGGTTCCGTCGTCTTGGCAATCATAATCAGGAGCCTCTACTCAGAGAGCTACCTCAACCGTGCCATCGGCGTCCCACCCACCAGCATCGGAATATGGGAGCTTGTATTGACGGGAGCCTTCGTCACCATGACGATTCTCCTGCCTCCCCTCGTAGCAACCACAGCGTACCTGTTGTTCTATGTGGCATTCCTCGTCGCCAACGGGAACCGCGTCCAATCAACCTACAAAGCCCTCAGAACATAGGGTGCCAGCGCGGTCGGTCTCACTGCGCACATGGGTCCCGAACGAAAGCCCACAATGATACGGTATGCGCAAGGCCACATGCGCCAACGACTACCATGGGGACAACGTGATGCTATTCAACCTGCTTCTTGCAATCGTCTTGCTCATCGAGTTCTGGCTCTGCTTGACGAAATCGGACTTCGAGCTCCTGTCACCCGCACCCCTCAACACCCTTGTCTTCTGTCTCGCCGCCGCGCTCTCCATCCTGGGAATGCGTACCTGGAACGAAGTGCCTCTCAAGGTGGACGGTTTCTCCTTTCTGTTGCTTGGCTGCACGTGCTTCGCTCTAGGGGCACTTCTCGTGCGAGCGTTTTGGCAAACCAGAAACCCCCGAGGTCGACACTATGCCAGGCCAGGTAGTCTAGACAGCCACCACACCCACTCTTTTGAGGTGGCCTCATGGAAGTACCTCGTCCTCTTCGTCGTGGTCATCGCCGCCGCAGCCATCCGCATCCACGACATGACCGAGATGGCAGCTGGGGCAGGCAAGCGCTTCGAGAGCTACGTCGACCTTGCGAAGTGGGCTCGACAAGTCACCAGCAGCTCGTTCTCAACCTCTAATATCCGCATGGGAGAAGGGTTCAGCCTGGTATCTCGGCAGGCCGATAAGCTCGTAACTGTCATCGCATACTGCTCCGTCTTCTTCTCAGTACGGAGCATCGCAGATGCTCGTGGCTGGAAAGGAATCGTTCCTCCCCTGTCCTGCCTTCTGGCAACGTGCGGATACACCATTCTCATGGGCAGCCGAGGCCCCATTGCGAACTACGCCTTCGCAAGTGCCCTGGCTTTCTTCCTCCTGCAACTCCGAGACGGACGCAGTGCGAGACTGATTACCAAGAAGATGATCACCATCGGTGGCATCGCTGTCTTGCTTGGCATCCCGTTGTTCTACTTCTCGTCCGCGCTTGTGGGGAGAATGGCATCAAGCTCGCTCGACAGCTACATATCGTTCTATGTGAGCGGGGGGCTTCCCTCGTTTCAGCTCGCTCTCGACAGAGGCATTGCGGCATCCCCATACCCAGGCATGCGCAGCTTTTACAACCTGTACGTCTTTGCCTACAAGTTCGGAATCATCCATAGCCTCCAGCCCTACGCATCCGACTTCGTCCGCATAGGCAACCATGACAGCAATATCTACACGATGTTCTTCAGATACTTCGCCGACTTCGGCATAGCGGGCATCATCGTCCTGGGCACTGCAGCAGGAGGTATCTTCGAGGCGATGTACGAGTACGCCCGAAGGCACACCATCCCCGCAGTCGTCGTGCCCTTCTTGTACGTAGGGAGCAACCTATTCGATCTCGAGCGTGAGGAGTACGTGTTCAGCAGAATGCTGAACACGAGCGTGCTGGTAATCGTGGTGCTCGCCGTCATCGTAACGCTCTGGCTTACCGGAAGCCTAGGTACGTATATCTTGCAACTCCGTCGGCATATGCGCGGAGCACTTAGACGTGAGGATGCCTTAGACGATATTTAGCTCCATATACAACCATGCAGGCAAGATGGAGGACGCGGTAGCGTCCGGACCACAACAGGTGATAGGCCAGGCGGTCACGCGGCCTTAGGCACTTTTCGTCCAAACGGTGGACGCCACTTTCGCAAAACGTCTGACGTAAGGACTCGTAAAAGGGACGATTCGCCTCCAGGCTGACACTCGCCCCACTTTTGCTCGAGATGCTGAGACCGTTATGCAGATAGAAGCACATGCACTTCGCGTATATGTCTGGCCTCCTGCCAGAGAATCCATTTCTGTCAAGCAACCTCGTTTCTGCCAAGGCCGCCAAGCGAAGGCCAAGGAAGTAGTCATCCCGAATTTTCATTGACGCACTGTGCGACGCGCGCTGAGACCAGACGTAGAGAACAGAGGGGTTAAGGGCTACGCCGTTGGCCACTTCCATAAACCGTGCGTTGAAGATGTGGTCTTCGTAGCCGCTCCTCAGCCTCTCATCGAACTTGATGCCATTCTCAAGGATGGTCGACCGTCGGTACATGCCAGTCCAGACTCCCGAGCCTGCTGTCATGACCGTATCGTAGTGCTCGACGACGTCATCACCCCACAGCACCTCCTCCTTGGAGGGGCACAGCACGTCCGTCCGGCACACCCGCCCGCCCATGATGAGGTCGTGCCTGCGACCGAAGCGGACGCAGTCGACACCATACCTGTATGCCAGATTAAAGTTGGCAGACAGAAAGCCCGGAAGGCACTCGTCGTCGTTGTCGCAGAAGGAGACGTACTCTCCCCTTGCGTATTCGATTCCCAGGTTCCTGGCCCGGCACATGCCACCGTTTTCGAGATGGAAAACGCGTACCCTTTTATCGTGAGCTGCCATGTCGTCACAAATCGATCCACTGCTGTCGGACGATCCATCGTCCATCAGCAGAACCTCAAAGTCCTCGAAGTCCTGCTGCAGCAGTGTTTCTACGGTATGGCGTACGAACTCATCCGAGTTGTATACCGGCACGATTACGCTCACGCGCACGCCGACGGCCATGTCAGGGGCAGACGGGGTCAAGGTTCTAGTCCTCCCGGGGTTCGTCCTGCTCTTCCAGATACGCGATGGTACGAAGCATGGCCTCGCCAAGGTCGACCTGCGGCTCCCAGCCAAGACGTCGAAGCTTAGAAGAATCGAGGAACAGCCTGACGTCCGCCGCATAACCACTGGAATTTTGCTCGTCGACATCTATGACAACCCGACTCCCCCTTGTGGGAAAGACCCTAGTGGCAAAGTGCGCAAGCTCACGGATAGTCATGTGGGTTGACTCGTTGGAGACGTTGTATGCCTCTCGGGCCTCACCCTTCAGGAGTACTAGAAGGATGGCCCTCACCGCATCGGAAGCATAGACGTAGTTTCCCTCCGAAAGACCCCTCGTCTTGAGAACGATATCGTCTCCCGCTGCCGCCTTGCGAGCGAACTGGACGACGGCTCGACTTTCCGTGCGGCCTACACCGGCGCCAAAGGTTTGAGCCAGCCTGAGGATTGACACGTCGAGGCCGTGCTGCACCGCAAAAGCGACGCAGAGGTTCTCGCACAGTCTCTTGCTTTCCGGGTAACAGGAGCGCACTGACCCCAGATCGATGAAGCCGAGCTGGTCTTCTCCCACCCTGTCTTTCCCCGGAATCGTCCCGTACACCTCCATCGATGAGAGGTATGCCATGCGTGCACGCTTTTGGACAGCCATTCCTAGGACCGACCTAGTCCCACAGACGGACAGGTCGATGACATCGACGGGACGTTCTACCATGAGCTTCGACTGTGTGATCGCGGCACAATGGACGATATAGTCAACTTCCCCGTCTATCTTGGGCACGTCGTGCATAAGATCGCAGACCACCAGATCAAGCTGGCCACAGTGGGGCACGAAGGTCCTCCGCGCCTTCGACCCATCGCGCACGACGGCCATGACCCTTGTGTCTATCCCATATGTCTCGCGGGCATAGACGAAGCCCTTCACTATAAGCGAGCCGACGAGTCCTGTAGCGCCCGTTACGAGGACGGTCTTCCCATGGAACGGCTCGAACTCGTCCCTGGGAATGCGGGAAAAATCCTCGTCGAGCACACGGGACCAAACGACAGGCACCATCGGCTTCCTCCGGTCCGAATTCGAACAATGCCTAGCTGACATAGATCTGCTCGTTCTCGCGCGCATCAAGTATTGCCCTCATGGCAAAGAAGTCACCAGGGGTCGTGATCTTGATGTTCTCCTCAGGCCCATCAATCAGATGCAGGGAATGGCCATACTCCCGCATCATGGACGCTGAGTCGACAAAATCCTGCCGACCCTCTGCAATCGCCCTACGATGCGCACGCAGAATCTCATCAAGCCAGAAGCTCTGGGGTGCCCTTGCAAGACGGATGCTACTGCGTGCAGGGATGTCCCTGACGGCCCCATCCCCATCAATCTCCACGACTGTCTCCTTGGCTGATACGCAAGTAATGGCAGAGCCGAAGGAGCGCACCGATGAGATGCTGTCATCGATTGTCTTCTCACAGATAAGGGGTCTAACGCCATCATGCACGAGCGCAATGCTTCTTTCACCTGCAGCAAGCTCCTCGGCAGCACAGAGCGCATTATAGATGGACTCTTGGCCCGTGGAACCTCCGTGCACGACCCTCTCAACCTTCGAGAGGCCATGTTCGACCATGAGTTCTTTGCAGTACGCAATCCACTCCGAGACACACGAAATCACGATTGCATCGATTTTCGCATGGGCCTGGAACAGTTCCGCCGTACGAACGATGATTGGCTTGCCGTGTATGACCAGGAACTGTTTGGGGAGCTCTTTCGAGCGCATGCGACTGCCAACGCCACCTGCGAATATCACCGCAATGTTCATATGGTTCCCTTCAGAGCGACGAGACGTTGGACAGCCACTGCACAAGGAGGCGGCAACATCGCCACAAGAGCGCAAAAGGCAGATGTGAGCCACTTAATTAAGGGACACTCCCACATGGCCACCTTGAGGAACACTATACCTTTGTGGGTTAGTCACACACGGATCTGTCCCAATAGAAATCATCGGGGTGCGGAAGTCGCTCCTCTTCAGGCGGGAGCTGCATGTAGTCGCCATAGATATTTGATAGATATTTATCGTAATTCCTGTATCCGAGAAGCTCAAGGCCCTCGAACTCGAAGCTCGTTTGAGGAAGCATGTCCGCTTTGGCCCAACGCTCCTTCAAGCCGTACATACCAGTAATCCCACCGACGAATTCGGCAGTTTCGAAGGGCAGCTGGGAACAGACCGCATCAAGCCTCTTCGCGATGCGATAGCTGCCGTAGAGCTTGAGAAAAGGACGGACCATGTCCTTTGCCAGGGCGACCTTCTTGCCACGGTTGCTCATTCCTTTGCGTGACGTGCTCAGCAGAAGAATCCGTCGCAAACGCTCGATGTGCTTAACCTGATGATAAAAGGCGATGTCATCGGCTGGCACCCCATCATGCGGAAAGATGTCCAGGCCGAAGTAGGGGCAGTCGTCATCGGACGCATAGCGCGCATCTCTTAAGACGGCGTGGCTAACGTACCTGGCATAGTGCCGCGGAAAGGTCTCGTCCCTCAAAGAGACCACACTACGTTTGGCAGGAAGACTGGCTTTTCCCTCCAGACACAGGACGAGTAGGCGCTCATAGTCCGGACGAGGCATCGAGACGTCTACGTCATCGTCCCAAGGTATGAAGCCGTGATGTCTTACCGCACCAAGCAAGGTCCCTCCCACGATGTCATAGCGAAGGTCATGGCTGCGACACAGGGAATCGAACTCCGCGAGAAGCGTGCGCCCCACCGAATGAATCTCGTCGATGGTCAAGGGACGCTGCCGTGGCATCACGGTAACGTCCGCGCTAGTCATTGATAATTTCCGCACTGTGCTTGTTCCTATCGCTCTCAGGAGGAAACTCCATGTACTTTGGACCGTAAATCGTCTTACACACCGTCTTGTAATCGCATGGTCCGACGAGTCGCTCGCCTTCGAACGAATAGGTGGTACCCGTCGCGAAAGAACTACGGGGAAAGATCTCGTCAAACCCAAAGGCCGCAAGGAAATTCAGGACATCATGGGTATCTGAATCATAAGGGCAGGACATGAGCACCCTGTTAAGCGACCTCAGGCAGCTCTTATAGGGAATGATGCGTCCAAGCCACTTGAAACAAGAGGCAAGCTTGACAGATAGTGCCCCCAGAGGACTTCGTCTGCGACGTTGGTCCACCAGCTCGTCGAACTGGACTATCTGGTTGAGATTCCACCAGAAGCTCAGACGTATTTTATGCAGCGTTCGTAAGGCTGCGGAATCAGGAATGCCATCAAGGGGAATGAGATCAATCCATGCGTACTCGATGCGCGGTATGTTCGCCATGCGATTTATCTCTCGCATGTTATGGCTGACCATGCGAGCCCATGGGTACCGGTATGTGTCGTCGTCTTCAAAGGTGCATAGTGCAAAAGGTTCACGGAACTCATCATCTGGAAGCGTGATGAAGCGCTCGTAATCCCCCCGCGGCATCGCAATGTCAACGTCGTCATCCCAAGGGATGAAGCCATGGTGTCGAACGGCCCCGAGAAGCGTCCCTCCCAACAAAAAGTACCTGAGGTCGTGCTTCTTGCAAAGGGCGACGAACTCTTTGAGGATGTCGAGTTCCTCGAGCTGCATGCGACGAAGGTCACCAGTAGCGACCATGTCCATCTGAGTTTGATTCATAGATGTAGGTGCAACGCTAGGCGATTTGCGTCACGTTCCTCCCGTCAACGAAGTCAGACATGACTCTCACGATGGCACGCGAGGTCTCTGGATCGATATAGCGTGTCCTCGTACCACTCTCGGCCATTCGCACAAACGACGCAAGCTGATTACGAATTCCAGCACCGTCAAGCTGGTAGAAATAACGTCTGTTGTTCGCAGGGTTCTCGAATCTGAGCTCAAAGTAGTCTGTTCTCCACCAAGGAGCAGGGACATAGGCATACCCGCGCGTTCCCGAAACAACGAGGTCTCCCTCCGACTTCACGCCCTTCCCCACGATAATTGACGCGACCGCATCAGGAAACACAAAATCAGCCTTGGTAAAGGCGTCGAGCTTCCTACTCGTTTCGAAACGACGGGAGACCATGTGCAAATCAGAGAAATCCGTTCCGAGCATCTGAAAAACCGGCAGCATGGCAATCGGGCCCCACTCTCCCATGCTGCCCCAGACGCCAGCAGGAATCTCAGGAGATGACCCTATTCCCTCGATCAGGCTCGTGCACGTGGCATCGACCGACGTCACCTTACCTATCACTCCACTCTTCACAAGAAGACACAGCCTCTTGAATGCAGTGCTGTAGGCGGGACGAATCGCCTCGACAAGACGAACGTCCGCCTTATGCGCAATCGCCTCAAGCTCTTCGAAATCGTTTAGGTCAAGGGCGATGGGCGATTCGCAAAGCACATGGATACCACGCTCCAGGGCTTGTTTTATCTGCTCAAAGTGCTCCGAAGGAGTAGAGGCGATGTAAATCGCATCGACAGAGGCAAGCAACTCGTCAAGAGAGCCAGTGACAACCCCTAAATCACGAAGTGGGCCCTGAAGGCGTTCGGGATGACGAGCGCAGATTCCACTCACGTCGAGTCCGTTCACATACTCACTTTCGGACAGGTACTTGGTAAGAAAGGAAACGTCGCCCACGAGGCCCAAGCGCATCCTCTTTTTTTCGGAGCGTATCTGAGTGCTCGAAATCCCTTCCGTGCGGTCCAGGTAGACCACATCGCAGTACTCCTTCAGGTAGTCAAACTGCCCAACCCAATCTGAACCGACGGCGAACACATCAATGCACAGCCGCTGGATGTCATCAATCTTCTGGCCCTCATATTCCTCGACGATTATCTCGTCGGCCAGGCCCGTCTCACGCACGGACTCCATGCGTTCAGCCAGTGACTGCTGGACATTGATCTTTCCCCGTGCGACATCAAAGTCATCCGTCGTAACGGCAACCACAAGGTAGTCACCCAGAGAGCGGGCACGTTCCAATAACCTCACGTGGCCATGATGCAGCAAGTCAAAGGTACCGTATGTTATGACTTTAGTCACGGATAGTCCCACTCGCCACTTTTCGCTTGAGAAAGCTCGTTCCCTTCTTTATCCAATGCTGACTCTCCATGTTGATGACACCCATCTCGGAATAATCCACGCCATGCGCAAGAATCCAGGGATCCAATAACCTCTCCGCGACAAACCCGAATACTCTCTGATCGTTTGTGCTGTATCCAGAGGTGTCGAGCTCGTCCTCGAGTTCTGAAAGAATGCCAAACAGCCATGAGCAATACTCGTCGAACAAGTCATTTCGCATGACGAGCATGTTGAAGCGATGGCCGTGCGTCAGAGACATGCACTCGTCATAGGAACTTAGCATGGCCGGATACTTGCCCTTGATGATTTCCCTCGTGCAGTCTAGGTCCACCGAGTGATGTGCGTGCACGTACTGGCTGTAACTCGTCTCGATGAGATAGTTTCGTTCCTTCGGGAGGATGACGGGATGGCGTTCGAGCCTATATAGAAAATCGTCGCTAGAGGCAATCCGCGAAGTCTTCCCTCCCAAGGGGGAACGAGAAAAATGCCTGCGATAATGAACAAGCCCGAGATGCTTCGCGGTCACGTTCTTCCACATCCAGTACATTACTGTCAGTTCGCAGTAGCCTCTGTTCTTTTCGCTTATTCCCTCCCCCTCATCATCCCGACGCCACCCCTGGGGCAAATCGGCTGGAGCCTTGAGGGCACTGCCGGCCCAAACGGGAAGATAGGCCTCATCCTTGGGCATCCAATAGCGTTTATGCGCTGCAACTGACACGCACAGGTCTCTCATATGCCTTCTCGCAATCCGCGCAGGGGCACCACATTCCTCCCTGATGCATTTCAGGCGGTCAGTCGCTTGTGCTTCCCTTATTCGAGCGGAGACCCATCAGAAAGCCGCCGAGACACCAGAGTGTCAGACACAGCATAACCCAAAGGTATGACCATGACGCGCCATCGATTCCTTCAGCCCTTACCATCACCGGGCAGAGAATGCGAGCGATAAGGGAGACCAGGAGATATCCGAAGGTCAACATCCTTTGGTTTCGCATGATGGTGATGCCCGTAGTGAAGAGTGTTGCCAGAGCGAGCAGACCACCGCCCATAAGGAGCACAATCAAATCAATCCTGTACGGATACAGATTTGTATTATACAGAGCCCCGAGAACGGGGGCGCCTATCGTCCATGCACCCACGATGCAGCCGACTGTGATAAGAAGGATGACTATGGACTGCCACAAAAATCTTTTTGAGAACGCGTCCACTTTACCCTTGGACCATTGGAGGGCAAGGGATGCGACAATTGGATTGAAAATGAAGTTAGACAACAGGCCGACCACAAAGACGGGCATGGCAATGAAGCCATAGATCGCCTGCGCTGCGTCGTCCATAAGAGTGTCGATGGTATATTTTGGAATATTTCCTATATAAAACAGAAGAAAGAGCGAGAGAAAAAGGGGAAAGCAGGCTTTGAGGAGAGGCAGGGCTTTCGAGCTGCCACCCGCATCGAATGATGGAAGCCCATACCGTCTCCACACCCAAGCCGTCTCGGCAAGAAAGTACAGCGCGGTGTACGCCGTCGCGATGCTGAGGCTCAGGAGGAGATCACGTGTCAGGCAGACGAGCAGCGCAAAAATGGCGATCGTGGTAGACAACCGGAAACAGAGAACCTTGGCGCCAACATCAAGGTGCCCGTTTTGCTGGTAGTTTCCATGGACGGCATCCTCCAACGCATCAATGCACTTGAACAGGAGCATCACAAAGATGGTTGCCGACTTCGAAGCAGAGTATCCCGTATCGCCAAAAGGAGAAAGTAGAAACGCCGAGCCGAAGACCAACATCAGGGTGCTCGTCAGCACCCTCAGCTTCGCGTATGCGATAAAGCTGTGACGCCTCTCCACGTCCGAGACCTGGTAGTTCCTTACGCCATACTTGCCCAAGTTGAGAAAGAGGTTGGCATGGGCATATGCAAGGGTCAACACACCAGCCGTGCTGACATCGCAAACATGGGTGACCACCACCAGCATGATGACGGACTGAAAGGCCATGAGCATGCTGCTTGCGGTATTCCAAAGGTACGTCGATCGACTCGTCCCCTGGCGGTCCTCCCTCGGTCTAGCATCCATAGAATTCGTTCACGAAGTCAATCACGCTCTGGCAATCCGATTCGCTGAGCGAGTAGTACATGGGGAGTCTCACGAGACGCTCGCTTTCCGCAGTCGTATATCGATCAAGCCCACGGAACTCCCCGAAGCGACGGCCTGCGGGTGAGGAATGAAGTGGTATGTAATGAAAGACGCAGCCTATAGAACGCTCTCGCGCGGTCTCGAGAAACCTGCTCCTCTCCGATAGGTCTGCACACTTGATATAGAACATATGCGCGTTATGCACACAATCCTGGGGGATGCTAGCAAGCTCAATTATCCCCTCATCTGCCAGTCCGGATAGGCCGTTCCAGTAGTGATTCCAGGTCGCCAGGCGATTCTCGTTGATGTCGTCTGCACGCTCGAGCTGAGCCCAGAGGTATGCCGCGTTCATGTCGCTAGAAAGGTAGCTGCTCCCTCGGTCAACCCACGTATATTTGTCGACCTGACCCCTAAAGAAGCGCTGTCTGTTGGTTCCCTTTTCTCTAATTATTTCAGCCAAATCGTTATACTTGGCATCTTTGATGAGAAGGGCACCGCCCTCCCCCATCGAATAGTTCTTCGTTTCGTGGAACGAAAAGCACCCGAAGTCGCCAATCGTGCCCAATGCCCTTCCTTTGTAGCTGCTCATGACGCCCTGTGCGGCATCTTCGACAACGAGCAAGCCATGCTTGTGAGCAATGCGCAGTATCTCGTCCATATCACAGGACACACCCGCATAATGCACCACAACGATAGCGCGAGTCCTGTCAGTAATCGCATCCTCGATGAGCTTCTCGTCAATGTTCATCGTGTCGGGTCGTATGTCAACAAAGACTAGATGTGCCCCAACCATCTGAAAGGCAGTGGCGGTAGACGAGAAGGTGAAGCTAGGCAGGATTACCTCGTCTCCAGCATGCAAGTCGCACAGGATTGCTGCCATCTCGAGAGCGCTCGTTCCACTCGTCGTCAGCAGGGCCTTCTGTGCCCTAAAACGTTCCTCAATCCACTCGTTGCAGAGTTTCGTAAATGGGCCGTCTCCACAAATCTTATGATTGAGCTCCGCAGCCTCTCTCACGTACGAGAGTTCCGTGCCAAGATAGGGCGGAACATTAAAGTCAATCACTCACGTTCCTCCATTCCATGATCATAGAGGGTAAAGGGAACCGAAAGTCTAGCAAGGCAGGTAAGCTTCGAGATCTTCCGGCCTGGCAGCCGTCATCACGAAATAGCCTGCACGCTCCGAGCTGTCATGGACAGATGCCTTGGAAAACAGACTGTCACTTGGAAGTTCGAACTCGACTATATCGACTCTCTCGTCATTCTGCACTTCATAAAAGGCACGAAGATCATCCTCGCCAAAGAAGAAGCGGACAGCGGCCGCATTACCCGTACAAGTAGAGTCGACCGCCGGGTCAATCCCCAAAGAAACGTCTATGACCGCTCGTACGTAGTCAATGCCCGTGGTCAGCTGAACAAGGTGGCTCCCGATACAATCCCCACCCATACGCCCCCCTATCTCCACGATATGGGGACAGTTGTTCGCGTCCATAATTACTTCAGCATGGGCCGCCCCATTGTCAATGCCAAGCGTCGCAAGGGCGTGCAACACCGTCTTACGCAGCAGGGCCTCATTCTGTGGCAGGAGGCAGCTTGGTTCAAGATGTGCCGTTTCGATAAAATTGGGTATCCCTGTCGTAAACTTTCTCGTCACTGCCAGCACCTGTCGGCGGCCAGCGAAGCAAATGCATTCCGCGCTGTATTCGGTGCCAATCACATACTCCTCGAGAACGGCCTTTCGCTCGAAGCTTTGGGAAAGGGCATCTTGGATGGCGGGTCCTATCTCCGAGCGCGAGCTTATGTATGTAACGCCCCTGCTCCCTGAACGATCGGTCGGCTTGACGATAGCGGGCAGAGCGAGGTCAAACGAATCAATATCCGCGCCCTCATCTACCAGATAGCTCTTGGGAGACGGGTCGCCCCCGGCGGCAAAAGCACGCCGCATGGCAAACTTGTTGGTCATCTTTTTCGTGTCAGACCAGGTATTGCCAATGAGCCCCAGGCAACCCGCAACGTAGTTAACGGTGATGGCGGCAAGGTCTGACGCAATGCTACAAATGCCATCTATCCCAATTGCTCGACAGACCGCTTCAATTTTCTCGTATTCCGTAATGCTGATCGGATAAAAGAAGTCCGCCTCAGACTCGCCCACGTCCCCCACTTGCCAAGCAAAGACATGCGTCTCTAAGCCAAGTTCCCTAGCACGCCTGATGAGCGGGAGCTGAAGATAGGAAGCTCCTATAATTGCCAGTTTCTTACCACTATATAAGCTGGCGTCCGAATCCCTCTGCATACGACTCTCCTATAGCTTCTGGCAAAAGATGACTGCAGAAACTTACTGTATGAGGAATGAGGACGCTGCCTGTCGATCGGCGAGCGCCTCGCAAAACTCGACGCTCTCTCCCATGACAGACACCTGTCCTATGCAGTCATTGGCGCTCTCGTATCTGTTGACGTGTGAGCCGGCGCTGCGAAATGCCTGGACCTCAAAGACCTGCGGGTCGATTGGCTTGAGGCTGACGGCGCTCAACGTACCGTCCCTGTCGGGGAGAATCATCTTTGCAAGCGTGGCGTTTGGGGCATCCGAGTCGGAGAACGTGACGGGAAGTCCAAGGGCAACCCTAATGATGGACTCGTAATAGTCGATGCCATAGTTCATGCCTACGAGCTCTGGCAGGCCGTTGGCACCGGCCCTGCCCGTGAGTTCCATGACGCGGACCTCATTGCCGCTCATTTTAAAGTCCATGTTGACTGCGCAGTTATCGAAGTCACTAGCCCGTATTGCCTTGATTGCAGCATCTCGGGCGATTTCGGCACGGTCTTCGGTTAGGTTCACCGGGCAGAAGTGTCCAACAGGAATGGGGGCATGCGACTGGAACAGAAGGTCCCCATGCAACATCACGAAACGGATGTCACCATCGACCACGCATGCCTGGGCGCCAAACTCGTCTCCCTGAAGATATTCCTCTATGAGGAACTCGTCCTCGTCACGGAACTCTCGCTCGAGGACGGATTCGGCCTGAAGCCTGTCATTCACAACAAAGACGCCGTTGCTGCTTTGTGAGTGACGCTTCTTGAGCACCAATGGATAGCCAAGCCTGACTTCTGCCTCATCAAGATCGCGAGGCTCTCCCTTGGAAATCACGCAGTCAGCCACAGGGACCCCGGCATCCAAAAGGGCACGCTTCTGGAGCACCTTGTCGAATGAGGAGCGAGCCACCTCCTGCGAAATCCCTCTGAACCCAAGTGCGTCATTCACCGCCCCAAGCGCCTCGACCCCTGTGTCCATGCAGCTTGTCACTACAGCATCGATGTTAAGGCTCTTGGCTGCAGCAACCACTTCCGCAGGGCGCGTTATGTTAACGAAGCATTTTTCGTCAGCAACCGCCAGTCCAGGATAATCACCATCGAGCCCAGCGGCTATGGTAACAAGTCCCATCCGATGCGCGGCGGCATACAGACCCATTTGTCCTCTACCAGCACCGACAACCATTATTCTGCGCCGAACGGACATCACAACCCCCTATGTATCTCCCTTAGAAGTGCCGTCAAAAAATCAGAGCTTTCCGAGCAATATGAGAACATCGTTGAATAACCTAATGATAGGCGAGAAAGATTTGAACTTTGAGTCAAAGATTAGGTGAAATCTCTTGCCGAGACTCTCACGGTACAGGGCGACTGCCCTTAGCTCAGCGAGCTTGTCAGGGTAGACGGCCTCATAATTGCGCAGAACCTCGCGCGCGTTCTTCTCATGAATGTTGCTCCGGGGGCCAAGGCGGCGGGAGAGGTAGTCAAAATTCTTTAGAAGGTGATCAAGCGGATTGGTCGACGTAATGGAGAGGTTCGACCCTGTCTGGCGGTATAGAATGTAGGACCTATTGTCATACACGACGGTCCCAAGCCAAAAAGCGACAAGGGCGACGTAGGTGTCATGCCCTGAAATCTCCCCGACCTGAATGGGCGCCAACAACCTTTGTAGTGCATCGTTGTAGACCATCGTGCATCCGCGTATCCCAATGAAGACAGAGAGCATGTACTTGTCTATCTTTCCCTCCCAAGCGTTCGCCTTCCTGATGAAGTTCTCTTCCGCATCGACGACGTCAAGATCCGAGTAGTAGCATGCAGGCAACGAGGAGTCGGTCTGCTGAAGCATCTCAACTGCAGACAGAAGCTTCTCGGGCAGCCAGAAGTCATCTTGATCAGAGAATGCGTAATATGCCTTCGAGACGCAAGGGCAATTGTTCACAAGCCACATAAAAGATTTGATATACCCCACATTCTCTCCAAGGAAAACGCTCATGTTGCTGTTTTCACGAGCGTACCGTTTGAGCAAGGCGACGGTATTGTCCGTTGATCCGTCATCCCTCACCATCAAGCGGACGTCCACCCCCGACTGCCCTAGTATGCTATCGAGTTGGCGAGAAAGGAATTTTTCTCCGTTGTAGGTTGAGAGTAGGACGAATACCTTCTCCATCGTTGCCTCCCACAAAGTATGACAAATATCAGAAATTTATTTTTTCTTTTATTACATACTGAGGATATTGGTTCACTGAGATAAATATTCTTCCTATATATTCACCCAGCAAACCGAGCTGCAGCATTATCAAGCCCGCACAGAGCAATATCACGATGGTGAGGGAACGGTAGCCGCTGGAAACGCCTGGATTTATTAGCTTGCAGACTATCGAAAACAATCCCATGGCGACGGCGAGAAGCGAGAGCACCCCTCCCAGTAAGGCGCCGACCCGAAGGGGCTTCGCAGAAAACGCCGTGAAGCCATTCACCCAAAGAGCAAGCGATTTGGAAAAAGTGAAGTTCGACTGCCCCACACGGCGCGGCCGCTCCTCCATGGGAACCATCACGATATCCGTCGTTATCCTTAGAGAAAGGCCTTCCAGATATGGGAACGCATTCTTATACGTCGCCATCGACTTGCAGACCACCTTGGTGCGTGCAATGAAATTCGAAAACACGACATTCTTCGGCTTTCCAAGCAGCAGGTGTGACATCTGATGGTTCATCGCACTGCCGAAGCGCTTCAATGGGGTCTGTTGCTTAACGCCATAATCTGCCATCGCCATATCATGGCCACGTTCGAGAGGCGCAATGAGTTCCCAGAGGTACTCGATTGGACACTGGCCGTCATCATCCACGCTCACGACGTAGTCTCCGGCAGCCAAAGAGTATCCCGCCAGAACTGCCGCATGTTTCCCAACATTTCCAGCGAGGCTCGCAACGCGCAGATGAGGGTCTCGGGCCGCTCTGTCTCGTAAGACCTCAAGGACCTTGTCGGGTGAACAGTCATTAACCGCCACGACCTCGTAATCGTAGGCCCCTTCTCGCATGCGCATGACAGAAGAAATTTCATCGATGACAGCGAGAATCGTCTTCTCGCTGTTGTAGCAGGGAATCACAAAACTGATCATCTTCACCTTGGATTATGCAGAAGGAAGCGAATTCTCTTCTGCACGTCCCCCTCTCGTCCGCAGACGGCCTCTCGCTAAAATACAAATCGCATAGGCGAGCGTAGTTACAGCCGAAATAACCACGCCAAGTTGCTGCTCCCTATCAACATACTCGAACGATAGGTTATGCATGCCGGGGCTAAGTCTGATGCCGACCATGCCGCCGTCGACATCAACAACGGGTGTCGTAAGCCCATCAAGCTTCAACTGCCATTTACTACCATAGAGTAAAGGCAGGCAGAGCATGGCGTCGCCTTCCGAGTCGTTCGAGACGGTTCCCTGAAAAACAGCTCCATGCTGCGTGATTTCAATATCCCCCAGGCTCCCCTGCCTCGCAAAGACGGATTCAACCGTCTCGGCAGAGATGCTCTCCAGGTCAATGCTATATACGTCGGCTTCGACGCCATCGGAAGCAGAGAGGACGATGTATCGACTCGGGCCTAGATCAGTTAGATCGATGGCATATTCTCCCACGCCATCGTGAATGGAGAAACTCGTCGACCTTGCAGCATCAGGATTCCCCAAGTCGTCAGTTGCGTACACTCGTAGCGCAGACGCCTTCCGGCTATTGAGAAAGATGGTCATCCTCCCGAACTCTGCCCCTGGATCTTCGCCCAAATCAAAGCAAAGTGGAGAATGCTTCCCGCCCTTGAGCGGAACGACACCATCAACCTTATAGATGTTCCCCCTATTGTCGACGGTGCGGTCGAGCAAATTCAGTTTGCGTATCGAGTCAGACACCGTGTCCATAGAGGGCCCTGTAGCGCCAAGGGAGTCAGAATCGCCGTCCGTCAAGTAATAACCGGACGTCAGGGCAAGCTTCCTCTCATTCGGGGACATCCGAGATAGCTGGTCTTTTGTCACTGCATGCGTTGCCAGATATCCGAAGCCTTGGAAGTTGGAACAACGGTAGAGCATCTTGTCCCCCCGCATTCCTACCAGGTCATAGAAGCGTGGGTCCATGTTGTCGTCATCCTGCGTGATCACATACTTCACGCCCAGAAAACGATCGCTGAGGATGCTACGATGCGGAAAGCGTATCCAATTACTTCCAGTAGTGGTTGACGTATTGTTCCGCACGGTACCAAAATTGGAATATGCCCCAACTAGTTCGGCGGAATTCGTAGAACTATATGACCCAACGCCAGGGTAATCTTGTACGAGCTGATCGTTGAAGCTCTGCGAATCGTACGTCTTGTTCACTCTATATGTGCCACCATCTTTTTGGCGCAAAGACAGCGCAACCAAGGACGTGCCGTCGGAGTACAGGTCGTTATTCCATGCGTCGATGGAAACATAGCTCCTCAGATTGATGGTGAAGTAGTTACTAGCACAGACATCGAAGATGAGCAGGACAAGAAACAATGGCTGCACAAGCGGAAGCAGTCGTTTGTAGGCATGCTCCTCCTCAGTTGCCCTGCGATTCAGAATCCTCGCATAGAGCATGAGGAACGCAGCATAGGAGGTAAAGACGATGACCAACTTGGTCAAGGTATTCCTGCTGACGCGATACCCCGAAACCTTGCCAATGACGTATGTGATGCAGACAAGCATCAGGAACAGTACCGCAGAATACTTGACCGTCGTCAAAAGGCGCGCAGGCGAATTCTGACCTGCGACCTCCTCCCGAATCAAGCAAATTGCCTCACCAATCATGAGCACCTGCAAAAAGCACAGTATGAACGTCCACCGTTGCGTCAAGGCCCTGAAAGAAAGCATCTGGGAAACTACCGGGCAGCCCAGCGCAATGAGGCACAGCGCGAAAATCAGAAGGAATCGCTTCTTATACCTGCTGCGAGTCAATTCGACGAACGAAAAAATCGACAGGACGCTTACGCTCAATATCGCAATCTCATAATAGTTGCCCGCGCCGGAATACTTCCCACCTATGCCCAGCAAATCGCTCGAAAGAAACCGACCTATGAAGCAGCCGATGTACTTTATGGAGTAATAGGGAGGAACCACCTGAGAGCCTACAACGCTCGCTCTCGTACTCCCCATAAGCTTTGAAATGTTTGGGATGATATACTCCGACGCCATTCCGAGAGCGGCGATGACGACACCTATGAAAAGAAGCGCCCTGCTTAGCACTTCGTGCCAAGGTTTCTCATGGATTCTCAGGTAGATAACCCCATAGAGTGCAAAAAATATGCTGGCAACATAAAGCACAGGATAGCTTGCCCAAGCTAGGCAAGCCACTGCAGGCACCACAAGCGGAGCGAGGCGGTCTCTCTCAAGGAAGAGCTGGAATCCGTAGAGCGCAGTGGTGAACGAAGCCATCGTGAGAAGGAACGAGTAATGCTGTCCCCAGAGTACGGCGAAGCCATTGAAGCACCACAGCATGGCTGCGGAGATGCTTGCAAGCCCGTCTGTTAGCACCCTCCGAAAATACAAATCAGCAAAGATTGCCATCCACAGGTATCTCAGGTAGGTGCTGACGATAAGGCCCCACTTGATGTTCTTCTCTCCGAATATGAGGAGAGGAAGGTTAAGAGGATGCAGATATTTTATAAGAGGAGTTCCCGAGAAATCACCTAATCCCCTAGTCAAATCATAGGTGTTAAAATCAAAAGCGGCAATTTTCCTCAGGTCATAGATGATGTTCGGCAGATATGCATTCACCGTGTCAGCGCCTATGTCCGTATAGGCGTAAATATTCGCGGCGAAGACGAATTTTCCATAGAGAACCAGGAAGGTCACTGTAATAAGGGACCACAGGAGCAAGTAACGCCTCTTCCCCCGATACCATACGTCCATGAGTCTCCAATGCTCCCGGCCTGTGCTACTGACACGTGCTCTAATTCCAGACAGAGTCAGCCCTACAAGAGGATTTCACGCCTCGAAAGATCGTATAGCGCTGCAATGAGCAGCGTATTGTCCGCAACGGACAGCTCACCCAAATGCCCGACCCTAAATGATGAGGACGATTCTTCCCCCCCATTAGGGCAGAGCCAGATCCCATATTCGTCCTTCAGCGTATGAAGTACCTCTAGAGCGCAGGGGGAGAGAGTCTCGACATAGGTCACGGCATTCGAGGGAGACTTGAGTCGCATGGAAAAGGGCAGGCCCTTGGCCCTTCGCCTGAAATCACCTGCCAAAGTTGCAACCTTACTTATCTCGGTATCTATCCCTCGCTCACGTATCTGATGGAGCCGGGAATGAACCTGAATGAGCGTGCCGACTGCCGGAGTGAAGGGCGTTTGCCCCCTCTCGCCATCTCTCAGCAGTAAATGCAAGTCAAGATACATGCAAGTCGGCTTGACCTGTGCGACCTTCTCCAAGCCGCGTGCAGATAGAGCAACAATGGAGACTCCTGGAGGACATGCAAGCCCTTTTTGCGAGCCAACGATAACAAAATCTGCTCCAATTGCAGACATATCGAAGGTATCTGCCAGAAATGAGCTAATCGCATCAACTACAAGAAGTAGGCCATTTCTTTTACAAAAATCTCCGACGAGATCCTTGTCGTAGAGAATGCCCGTTGACGTCTCGTGTATGTTCACGAGAAGGGCCGAGAAACCAGAGCCTTCGTAGGGAGCGAGGTCGGATGCCTCAAGGGTGTCACCGCGCTTTAGCGCTATCGCCTCGTAAGCAATACCATGGAGCTCGCACAGCTCAACGAACCTGTGTCCGAAACTACCACCATCGACCACCAGGACTCGATCAGAGCCATCAAAGGCCCCAGCGATCGTGGCCTCCATCGCAGCAGTTCCAGAACCACTGACAAAGACCGCCCTTGATCCTTCTGGCGCACCCACTAGGTGTAGGAAATCGCTCTCGTTCTCTAACATCAACCTCGAGAATTCTGGCGTTCTAAAGTAAGGGACGTCGTGAGCACCTAACTCACGCACGTCGTCGTTTGATTGGACCGGACCGACGGCGAAGTTAATCAAGATGTTCTCTCTTTCGAAAATTCGTACAGACAGTCAACAAGCTCCCTCAAGGCGAGCTACACCACGAGAGTCATCTGCCAGAACCTGTTGAGCCAAACATGGCATGGAAGGTGCCAAGGATGCAGAGGAGGTCCCTCCCAAGGCTGCGGTCGCGGATGTACTCGAGCTCCAGCCTCTGACGCGAGCCGTCCTCGTAGGTGGCATCGTTTCTTGCCTTGACCTGCCACCAGCCCGTGATGCCGGGGGTGACGCTGAGGAACTCCGCCACGCTCTGACCGTAGGCCACCAGCTCGTCCGGCTCGACAGGGCGCGGGCCGACCACGCTCATGGAGCCAGAGAGGACGTTGAGGAACTGGGGCACCTCGTCCAACGAGGTCTTGCGCAGGAACTTGCCGACCTTGGTCACGCGCGGGTCGTCATCCACCTTGTGCTCGGACAGCCACTGCTGCAGCTGCTCGGGATTGAGGTGCTTTTCCACGTCGTCCGCATCAGCCACCATGGTGCGGATCTTGAGGATGTCCACAGGTATGCCATAGCGCCCCACACGCCGCTGGGCGTAGATGGGGCTCCCCTTGCTGTCCAACGCCACAAGAAGGCAGATGGCGGCGGTGGGAACGAAGCCCACGACCACCGCTACGCTCGAGAACGCCACGTCGAAGACCCGCTTGGCAATGTGATATGCCTTTGTGTCGCGCGAGCCGGGAACGGGGGGAATCTGCTCCTCCTCGATCACGATGCCCGTGCCATAGGTGGCCTCGGAAACGACCGCTTGGGCCCTCTCGCGCGTGACAGGAGCCAGGGCCTCCTGCTTGGGCTTGAGTCGCGCGTCGCGCACCATCGCGACGGCCTCCCCCACCGCACCAACGGCGAGGATGGCAGCGCCTAGACCACCCGCAACCCCATACATGGCCAGGTGTCTGCGGTGGCTCTTGGCGCCGCCCGAGTGGCCGCGTCGATCGTCTTTGGGTCTTTCCATAGCTAAAAACTCCTGGAAGCGGGCCGTCGCCCGCGTAGCTAAAGTTCGAATCCGTGGATACAGGAACGCTTAAGACATTCTAGTACAGGGAACCCGAGCCCACCGTTCCTGGACACAAGCGTGCAAATTACCCATCAACCAGGGGCTTGCGACTCAAACTCACAAGAAGCACGGTCTCAATTGCCCCTTTTATATTTGAGCCCCCTGCCGGCCCCAACCGTAAAGACCTGCCCAAGCTCAATGAGCTCCTTGAGGATGCGCGATAGCTTTGACCTTCCGAAGTCGACCATACCCAGCAGCTCTCCCGAAGACCGAGGAACGGTAGGGCTCAACAGCCCATACACGAGCCGTTGATCGTCGGTGAGCCCAAGGTCGGCAACTGTCACCGGAAGGATCACGGTGATGGTGTTCTCCATCACCAAGAAACGCGGCGTTGTCTTGCTGCTGGCATATGCGTCCCGGATACGCTGAACCCCCGTTCCAAATGCCTCTATGAGGCCCAACCGGTAGAACACGTTGGCAAGAACGGGGTTTCGCCTGATCGAAACCATGCCAGCAAGGTACTCCTCCTCCGAGATGCCCGTTGGCAGGCCGCCAGGGGATGACACCTCCACCCGGTCGGGATACATTGCGATGCGCGCGTGGGCAGGCACATCCCAGGTCCTATGAACCAATGCGTTCGCGATTGCCTCCCTAAACGCCTCGGAGGGTATGCGCTCGATCTTGGTTCGCTCGAACCCAGAAATCCGCTCGTAGCAGTAGCAATCCCTGTACATGCGGACTGCATCTTCGTATTCGAGCAACACGGACTTCCCGGCACTCGTCTCCCGACGCAGAATTACGCTGATGCTCTCTCCAAACTGAGCCATGTCAAAGCCGGGCAAATCGTTCTTGTCTGCCAACAGGGCAGCGGCATTGTTGTAGCCATCTTCGTCCGAGTAGAGCTCGAGCGTCCTGAGGGTGTCCGTGTCGAAATTCTTGATGCCAACCGTGGATTTCAGCGCCGAGCCGAGCGTCTCGAAGGTAAACTGCTGGCTTCTTGAGCTCAGCCGCTCGTACGAAAGGTTACTCCCCTCGAGCACGAGCCTCCTGAACTCGATGGGATCCACCTCGACGGTCGAGCTATCGCTACGTCGGTATGCCTTGGCGCGATAGAGATACGGCTTTGACCTCCCCGGACGAACCACGAGCTCGACAGTGGAGTCTTTCGTGTTGGGCAGAAGCTCATAGTCGGGGCGGGAAGAAATAGAATCATTGACCTTGTTTTCGATGTCAAGGCAGGCTGCCCGTACGTTGCCAAGCCCCACAACCCGCGCCGCGTCGTCCACGCCAAACAGGATTGACCCGCCCTCATAGTTCGCAAAGGCGGACGCAGTTTTGAGAAAGCTGTTTGAAATCTCCTCTCTGAATTCAAGCGTCTTCGTTTCCCTCATGAGACTCTCCAAATCAAGATTGCAGCCGAAAATCAACAGCAAAATCAACAGCAAAATTTTGCTGTTGATTTTGCCATCGCGCTTCGACCGAAAAGAGGCCCAGGAGCAACCGCCGCTACAGCCCCGAGTCCAGAGCGTCGAAGCGGTTGATGCGCAGCAGGATCTGGTCCACGTCGAGTGACCCCCAGATGGTGATGGAGCCTCTCTTGCCCCGCTCGAAGACACGCACGCTCTGGTAGCCCACGAGGGCGTTGGGCCTCGCCCACTCGATCCGCGCGATGTCGCGATAGCGCACGGTGCGCGTGAGGCCCACGAAGGGTGTGATGCGCATGCGGTCCACGTAGGTGACCACGCGGTAGTGCTTGATCGCAAGCCAGAAGGAGAAGGTGACCAGGAGGAAGGCCAGGAAGAAGGCGAAGACCACGGTCGTGTCCGCCTTGAAGGCGCCCAGCGCGCAGAGCCAGCCCAGCATGAGGCCCAAGGCACCCATGAAGACCATGGCCATGACCAGCATGCGCGAGAATTGGCCCGACACGATGTAGGTGTCGTGGTGGCTGTGGTGGCGCTCGGAGAGTCCCGGATTCCCCACCAGCTCGATGGCGGTGGCGACCACGGGCACGGCGGCAGTGAGGCCGGCAAGCATCTGCAGGGTCATGGGCGAATCGCCCCTCCGTGCCTGCCGCGCATGGAACCTCCCCCATCCTCGAACTTCCCACCAACGTGCATGACTCTCTCAGCCACTACCTTAGGGGGTAAGGCGAACGCCGCCCACGGGCGCTTGGCGTGCGGGCGGCGTTCTTCTGTATGCGGCTCAATCCCCAGCCCAGAGGTAGGGATTCGCCTGCGGGCGGCAGGGCCCAGGGTAGGGTTCGACGCGGGATGGCGGGGCCTCTCCCCCGTCCCCTCCCCCCTACGCCTGCTGGGGCACGGCGAACTTGCCCACCAGGCGCTGGAGCAGGTCGACCGTGAGCACCATGTTCCTCACGGGGATGAACTCCCTCACGGAGTGGGCGCTGTAGCCACCCGTGGCCAGGTTGGGACAGGGCAGGCCGCGCAGGGTGAGCTGGCTCCCGTCGGTGCCCCCGCGCATGGCGATGACCTTGGTGGGGATGCCCAGCTCCTCCTGCGCCTCGAGCACGTTGGTGACCAGGAAGTCCATGCCCGTCAGGTGCTCGCCCATGTTGCGGTACTGGATGCGGGAGTCCACGCTCACCGTGTCGGCGCCGTAGCGGTCGTTCAGGAAGGCCGCGATCTTGCGCAGGGTCTCCTCGCGCGCGAAGAAGCGCCCGGAGTCGTGGTCGCGGATGATGTAGGTCAGCCGGACGTCGCTCGCCGTGCCCTCGATGCGAATGGGGTGGTAGAAGCCCTCGCGACCCTCGGTGTGCTCGGGGCGCTCGAAGGCAGGCACCATCTGCTGGAACTCGCTCGCCACGGTAATGGCGTTGACCATGATGTCCTTGGCCACGGCCGGGTGCACCATGACGCCGTGGACGGTCACCGTCGCCTCCATGGCGTTGAAGGTCTCGTAGCTGAACTCGCCCAGGGCCTCGCCGTCCACGGTGTAGCACCACTTCGCCCCGAACTTCTCGAGGTCGAGCAGCCGCGCGCCATGGCCTATCTCCTCGTCGGGGACGAAGGCTATCTTGAGCGCTGGGTGCGGGATGTCGGGGTCCTGCTGGATGCGGTGCAGGAGCGAGCAGATCTCGGCCACACCCGCCTTGTCGTCGGCCGCGAGGAGCGTGCGCCCGTCGCTGCAGACGATGTCCTCGCCCACAAGGCCCTTGAGGTCGGGGAACTGCTCCTGGGTCGTGGCGACGGGCTTGCCGTCCACCACGCCGGAGACCAGGTCGCCCCCCTCGTAACGCACGACGTGGGGACGGACCCCCTTGGCAGGCACGTCGCTCACCGAGTCGATGTGCGCGCAGAGCCCCAGCGCGGGAAGCCCCTCGGCGCCGACGGAGGCGGGCACGCTGCCCGTCACGTAGGCGTGCCCGTCCACGACCACGTCCTGGACGCCCAGGCTGCGCAGCTCCTCCCCCATGTAGCGCGCCATCTCGTGCTGGAGCGGCGTGGAGGGCACCTCCCCGTCGTTCAGCGGGTCGGACTCGGAGTCTA
>ERZ773069.441-NODE-441-length-28224-cov-80.131315_pt1 | contig 28224 bp, 29 predicted proteins | sample MGYA00580619_ERZ773069 | MGnify/ENA primary metagenome ERZ773069 (study PRJEB29015, sample SAMEA2738007) | human oral metagenome | biome: human oral; feature: human-associated habitat; material: dental | place: China | collected 2108 ...
CGGAAGTCCTTGAAGTCGTCCGCGCGCAGGGCGATGTACTCCTCGGACTGCTCCTTTGTCGGCGGGCGCGTGTTGACCCAGTGGAACGGGGAAATATCGGCCTCCGTGAAGGTCTTCTTCGCGACCTGGCGCGACTTCAAGCGGTCGATCGTGAGCGCGCGAATGGGCTGCGTGGCACCCCAAACCCAGCGCTGCGTGCGGCGCATATTCGACAGCGACCAGTAGGAGGCACCGATCCACAGGGCGATGGCAACGACGATGCCGATGATCAGCATGGTTACGGCCTGAGCGAATTGTGCCGCCGTGATGTCGTTGTAGTTTTCGCCAAGCATCATGTGCGCGATGTTGTACTTCGGGTGGACGATGAACACCAGCGCGACGTGAATGACGACGAAGACGCAGTAGAACGCCATGCCGAGGAAGTGGATAGAACGAGCCGTCTGACGGTTGCGGAAGAGCTTGACATACTTCGGGAAACGTCCCGCGAAGGTGGGGGACATGATGGGGCCGGTCGCGATCATGAGGGGTGCCACGATAAAGACGACCGCGAAGTACATGAGCTTCTGGAGCGCGTCATAGGGCTGGAAGTGCTCGATGGAGGGAATCTGCAGGCCCATGTAGATCTTGGCGCTCTCCCAGGCCTCGGGGAAGATGGACCACGAGGTGGGGACGATGCGTCGCCACTGGTCCGTCCCGAAGAGGAGGGCGACGTACACGAAGCCGTTGAGGAGCCAGATGGCCGTGACGAGCGCGTGCCACGCGCGACCCAGGCCGATCTGTCCGCGTCCGGGCAGGGAGATCAGCGGGTGGAGGTTGCGCTGGTCGTCGCGCGCCGTGAACTCGCCGGGAACGGTCGACACCTTATCCTTCGTGAACTTCAGCCACTCGGATCCTGGCGTGCAGTGATTGTTCCAGTACAGGCGTGGGTGTGATGCGAGGACCTCCCAGCCGGAGCGGATGAGGAAGCCCATCATGATGAAGTTGATGAAGTGGGTGATCCTCAGCCAAGCGGGAAAAGTGTCGAGGTCGACGGCACCGGCCGCGCTAGCCATTGCTGCGAGCGCGTGCATGGCACTTCCTCCTGTGTGACGAGAGCTATAGAACACCTCGCATATTAGAGGGAAATTGCGCGCAAAAATAGGTGTCAAGTTGCAATGTGGCGCAACATGTTACAAGTTCTATACTTGTCAAGCGACATTTGAGAGGGTAAATACCAGTATTTTAGAAAACAAGGTGTTGACAAATGTGGGGTTGAGCCATGAAAAATGAGGCTGGAGCCAGGTCATGGAATAACCCAGCCCCAGCCTCGTCGGGACAGGACGGTGAACTACGGGCGCGGAATGTTGCGCATGTTCGAGGTCGCCATCGAGAAAGCCTCAGCGATGCCGCCGTTGAGCACGATCTTGCTCATCGCCGTCGCGAAACCAACCACCTGTCCGCCCGTGATGGCCGGGGGCAGCGACAGAGCGTTCGGGTCGGTGATGACCTCGACGAGGGCGGGGCCGGGCGCCGCAAACGCCTCGCGATAGGCGTCCGCCAGGCGTGACGCATCCTCGACGCGCTCCGCGTGGAAACCAATTGCGCGGGCAACCTCCGCGTAATTCGTGTCGGGCACGTCAGTCTGGAAGTCCGGAATGCCGTTGACCAGCATCTCCAGCTTGACCATGCCCAGCGTCGAGTTGTTGAACACAACCACCTTGACGGGCAGGTTGTACATCTTCGCGGTGATGAGCTCGCCCAGCAGCATCGACAGGCCGCCGTCGCCCGACACGGACACGACCTGTCGATCTGGGTAGGCGACCTGAGCGCCCAGCGCCATCGGCAGCGCGTTGGCCATGGAGCCGTGCAGCAGCGAACCGATAAGGCGACGTGTGCCGAGTGGGTCAATGTAGCGAGCAGTCCACACGTTGCACATGCCTGTATCTGCCGTGACGATCGCATCCTTCGCGGCCGTCTCATTCAGCAGGTGGGCGGCGTACTCGGGGTGGATCGGGCGCATCTTCTCGACGTTGCGCGTGTAGGCGCCCACGGGAGCGTGCATGATCTCCGAATGCTTCTTGATCTTGGCTGTTAGGAAGGCGTCGGAACGATCCTGCCGCAGGTGGGGGAGGAGAGCCTCGATGAAAGGCTTCACTTGGGCGTGAATCGCGAGGCCCACGTCCGTGCGGCGACCCAGCTTCTCGGCGTGCGTATCCACCTGAATCGTTGGAGTAGAGGGCAGGAACTGGTCGTAGGGGAAATCCGTGCCCAGCAGGATCAGCACGTCCGCGTCGCTCATGCCTTCCGCAGCCGCGCCATAGCCCAGCAGGCCCGTCATACCCACGTCGAAGGGATTGTCGTACTGGATGAAGTTCTTGCCGCGCAGCGAATGACCGATCGGCGCCTTGAGTGCATCCGCCAGCGCGATCACCTCGTCGTGGGCGCCCTCGACACCCGCACCCGCGAAGATCGCGACCTTGTCCGCCTTGTTGAGCAGGGCGGCCGCCTCTTCAATGTCGGTCGCGTTGGGTGCAAGCGTCGCCGGGCGCGCGGGCGCGTAGGTGGGGACGTGGTCGACCGCCTTGAGGTCGGACACGTCACCGGGCAGCGTAATGACCGAGACGCCGCCGATGCCGACCGCGTGACGGATCGCGGAATTCACGGTGCGCGGGGACTGTGCAGCGGAAGAGATGAGCTCGTTGTACACCGAGCACTCTTCGAAAATGCGGTCCGGATGGGTCTCCTGGAAGTACGTCGAACCGATTTGCACGCTGGGAATGTGCGAGGCAATGGCCAGGACGGGTGCGCCCGTGCGGTTCGCGTCGTACAGGCCGTTGATGAGGTGAAGGTTGCCCGGGCCGCACGAACCCGCGCACACAGCCAGCTTGCCCGTCAGCTGTGCTTCCGCCGATGCTGCGAACGCCGCCGCCTCCTCGTGGCGCACGTGAATCCAGTCGATGCCGCCCTTCTTGGAACCGCCGGTCTTACGCACGGCGTCGACGATGGGGTTGAGGGAATCACCGACGATTCCGTAGATGTGGTGGACACCCGCGTCAACAAGCTGCTCGACGATCTGTTCTGCGACGTTCATGTCGCCTCCTAATTTTCCGTGGCTGTGACTTGGTAAAATAAGCGTAGGTGCGACCAAGGTCCCATGTCGCTTCGGCGTGAGCAACAGATCGTTCCGGTGTGGCGGGTGGAGCGATGTGAAACCTGTCCGGTAGGATGGCATCGCCCCAATAGCTCAGTCGGTCAGAGCAGCGGACTCATAATCCGTGGGTCGTCGGTTCAAGCCCGACTTGGGGCACCAATGCGTCGACATCTCGACGCCTGGCAGGTTTGAAGGGTGCGGGGATCCATCCGCCCATTCCGTCTGGGGTGGGCATGAGGTCTGCGGGCTCGATGCCAAAAAACATGGCGGTGCGCAGCACCTCGTCAGCTGACCATGAGACATTGCCTCGCAACTTCCGGCTCACCGACGATTTTGTCAGCCCGAGAGGCGTTGCGAGTTCCTGCGCCTGCATTCCGCGCGCGAAGATCTGCTGGTTGACGGCCAGGCCAATTGCCCTGTCCGCGCTCATCGTTCCAAGTTCTTGGGCTGCCATATCTGCAACTGTATCGATTTGGTGCAACTAGTGCAACTGTATCCATTGACAGCAACCGCATTGTGATAGATCATTACACTCATGAAGTCGCATTCAGTGCAACCAGATGAGTTGCTTAAAACTGGTCAAGTTGCTCAGCGCTACAGTGTGGCCGCAAGTACAGTGCGCCGTTGGGTCGCCGCGGGAAGGCTCCCGGCGACCCAACTGCCTTCTGGGCAGTTGCGTTTCTCAGCTCGGGCCGTCGAGGCAGCAATGCGTGAACTAAACGCAGAATCTGCGGGCAAGCCTAGGGCTCGGCCAGTGCCGGACGTTCCGTTACCTGGTTTGGGCGCGGCGGGGAGGTGACTCATTGTGAGCATCTACGGTGTCGCTTGGGCGTTGGATCGGGTTCGTGGGATCTCGGTTGGCGCGAAGATCGTGTTGATCTCGTTGGCGGAGTTCGCTAACGAGCAGGATGTGACGTGGGTGTCGCGAGAGCGTCTCATTAGCCGTGTGGAGTGCTCGACGCGCGCGCTGAGTGGGTACTTCAAGGAGTTGGAGGCGTGCGGGGCGCTGACTCGCGAGGCGCGCTACGAGTGGTGCACATCCGAATCGTGCTCGCGCACGGGTGAGCATAAGCATCGTCGTGGCACTGTCTATCGCATTCATCCAGAGCTGCGTATTGACGTGCGCAAGGCCACAAGCGCAGAATCTGCGCCTGTGAGGGAATCGTTGGAATCTCAACGAAAGTCTCACAGTGGCAATATCTGCGCCAGTGAGGACACAGTGGCAAATTTACGTCGTTCACAGGCGCAGACGTCTGCGACCATTACTTATAGGAAAGAACCACCAATAGAACCACCAAACCTAACCCCCCCACCCCCTGTGGGTGAGGGTTCGGTTGGGTTAGGCAACGGCTTCGCCGATCGAGTGGCTGTCGAAGGGGAGGCTGCGTCGCCGGTGGCGACGTCAGCGCGCCTAGAGGGTTGTAGAGTCCCTCAGAAGCGCCCTAGAGGCGCGAAAGACCCTGGGGGTGGTCGGGGCGGCGAAAGCGCCTCAGAGGCTGATCTAGCGATTTTGGCGGCGTGTGTGCCCGAGCAGTTCCGGGTGATGGACGCATGTGGGCTCGAGGTCGTGGTTGGTTTGCTGCGTGAACGGCTTGATGCGGGCTGGGCGCCGGGGGAGATTAAGCGTTTGCTGGATTCACCGCCGCCGCCGGAAGGTGTGAAGTTCATGTCCCGGTTTGTTGCCAAGCGTTTGGAGCGTTTGGTGGCTGTGGGGGAGTCTCCCAGGGCTCAGGCTGCGGCTGCCACGCGTGAGCGTGAGCGCCTGGCAAGCGAGCGCGCTGCTGTCGTGGATGCTCGGGTGGCGGAGACGGCGCCCTCGTTGTTGCACATGCGGATTCATGACCTGGTTGCCGAGAAGGGGCCGGGTTTGTCGCGGGCTCGTCGTGCGGTGGTTGAGCTGGCGGTTCAGCAGGCTCTCGCGGATGCGTGGCGACGGGAGAACCCCCAAGGTGGGAAGCCGTCGCCGTCGACGCTGTTGCAGGTTCTCGTGGCATCTGGCGAGCAGATCGCGGGTCGTGTGATTGCTGAGCATGTGGACGGGGAGGTGGCCTGAGATGGTGGATGTGGTCTTGTCTTGGCCTGCATGGGCACGAGCTCAGCGAGGTTTGGGGGCTTCGGCCCGAGCATGTTTGCGTGAGCTGGCTTCCTTGGCGGATGATCGGGGGGCTGCGATCGTGGAGATCGGTTGGTTGGCTGATGCGACGGATCGGTGTCGCCGGACGGTGTGGCGTGGCCTAGCCGAGCTAGAGGATCGCTCTCTGATCGTGCGTGAGGAACGACGAGAGGCGGGGCACCGTGCGCCGTCACGATTCCAGCTGGTCCGCGACCCCACGGTTGCTGTGGAGCGAACCCGTGATCGGATCCAGAGCCTGGGCGTCGTGGTCGACGTATTCACTGGAGGTGCGGTTGATCCGGATGACAACGAGGGGTTGCGCGCAGTCCTTGTTGAGGCGTGCCAGGCAGGCTGGGTTGGGCGGGGGGCAAGCCGGTTAGCTGTGACGTTACTGGAGCATGGCCCCAAGCAGTTTGGGCGTCTAGCGGTTCGCCAGGCGCGTTTCGAGGGGGAGACGGTGTCGAATGCTTTGGCTGATGTCTTGACGTTGGCGTGGCTGGAGGCGCGCGCGTCCGCTGCGTCGATGATTCTTGCCCGCCGGCCGTGGGCGGTGTGGTCGCGGGCCGTGGAGTGCGCGGTTGCGGAGGAATCGTTGGCAAGCCTGGAGGATCGCGCCGCTGTGACCACTGCGGGGGTTGTCCCTGAAGGGGGCGTGCCTCTCGCTGGTGGGGCGGGGGAGTTGTATGTGGGGATTGATGAACTGACGGGACCGTTTGTGCGCGTCATTGACGCGTTGCGCGACGCAGGTATGCCGTCGACGCTCGCTTGGGCGGGCAGCGTGCGTATCGCGCAGATTGCGGCTCATGTCTCGGTCGCGAATGCTCACACGATGGCAGCGCGCGATGCCACGCTCGCCTCTCTCGGGGTGAGTCCTACAGCTGCCCGAGCGTGGATGACGCTCCTGGTTGGGTCACGGCGTGGAACGGTCGCGAATGCTCTCGATGCTGATCAGAAATCGCTGCATGAACAGGCCGCTGTCGTCGCATCCGCGTGGCGCAACACAATGCTTATTGCGTAGATCACAAGGGCGCCTTGAGGTGCCTGACGAAAATGTCAGGTAGCTACGTTTCCGTTGGAGTTCCGGGCCTTTTATGGTTTGTCGGGAAATGTATAGCCGTCGATGTCGCGAATGTCTTTGATGATGTCGTCGATGAGCTCTTGGTCGTCAATGGTGGCGTCGTCTTCGACCCATTCGCTCTTGATGGTGATTTCGAGGCGTTGGAAGACGCGCATGCGTGACATGTCGATGCCTTGGCGCATCGCTTTGTCGATGGCTTGTGCGATCGCGTAGTCGCGATCGGTGGAGGGCCAGCCTGCGGTGTTGAGCTGGCCGCCGGCGCCGGGAGGGCGGCCGTCGAAGGTGACGGCCCAGTATTGGAGATGTTCAGGCTGGGAGTCGTGGTTCATGAGGGGTGCTCCAGGAGGTGTCAAGTGATCTGTATTAATGATGCCATCTTGGCTGGTTGTCGGCGTGCACGTCGGTGTGCGTGTACGTGCTGACGGATAGGGCGTAGTGAGAGGAGCGCACATGCCGTCTTATCCGGATCTAGGTCTGACCTCACCTGCACAAGAATCGTGGCAGGCCCCTCAAGGTTCGTCTGTGTCGATTCCGCCCCCGCCCGCTGTGGCCGCGGCACGCACGTGGGTTCCAGGTGTCGAAGGGCTCACGGTTCGGCGCCACATCCGGCGCTGCAGTGTCAACGGCTCCCATCGTCTGTGGATGGTGGGGGCTCACGGTGGGGCCGGAGCCTCAACATGGGCTCAAACTCTTGCGGTGGGGGACGCTGGCACTGCGTGGCCGCAGCACGTCAACCCCTCGCGAGCGCTGAGCATCGTGGTCTGTTGTCGCTCAACAGCCGCGGGCCTGCGCGCCGCGCAGGATGTCGCTATCGAGTGGGCGTCAGGCGCCCTCCCTGGGCAACTCGTTGGCCTCGTTGTTGGGGCTGATGCCCCCGGGCGTCTCCCTCGTGAGCTCCGTGATCAACTCCAGATCACGTCGGGCGCATTCCCGCATTGTGTATTCGTTCCGTGGCAGGCGCAGTGGCGCTTCGCTAAGGAAAGCGACGTGAATGCCGATCATTCGCGCCGTATCACCAAGATTGCCGCCACCGTGGCGGCATGGACTGAAAGGACTCTCTGATGACCATTATGACGCGACTGGCTACGGTATTTGGGACCGATACGTCGGTTGTTCCCGACGTGAAGCCAAAGACCATTGAAGGACTGGTGAGTCCGATCAGTGAGATCCTGGGCAATGCCATGTGGATTGGCATTATCTGCGGTGTGCTCGCCTTGATTGTCGCAGGCGCGGTAATTGCCTTTCATAACCGGAGAGGGCCTGGAGCTGGTGGCGATGCCGTCGAAATGGTTGGGTGGGCCATTGTCGGTGTTCTCATCGTCGTGTCGGCACCGATTATTATCAGGCAGTTTGTCTAAAGGAGCGATGTGATGAGCGATAGCGATGAGGAAAGGGAACGGAGCCCATTCGCATCTCCATGGGTAATTGCCTCCGGTCTGATTGTGATGGTCGTTGTGGCCATGGGGATTGGACTGGTAGTTGGGCTGGCAATGCGCGGCTCTACAATGAAGCAGCCGTCGAATCAGTCAGGCCTGCCGACCGGCAGGCCAACGGTGATCACGCCGTCGCCGAGTGCATCGCCGTCGCTCATGCCCTCCCCGACCCCCACGGAGGGGGTGCTCGGAATGGATTACGTCTCTCAACCTTGTTACGTCGACGAGGTCAATATGTTGCCGTTGGGGCAAACACCTCGAGCGACGCGCGTGAGCACTGTCCAGGGAGGTCGGTCGGTCGAGGTTGCAACTAAGGCGGGGCCTTTCGCCGCGATGGACCGAACCAATCTTTCATATTGCTATTCGCACACGGTAGAGGGTGCGATTACTGCTGGTGCGAACTTTCTCCTGCATTCAACATGGGATGTCGAACGGCGTGACTCGATCGCGATGGACCTTGCAGACAATTCCGACGGAGCCCTCGCCGGTAAGGTTTTTGACTCGAGCCGCTCTCACGCCGGTGTCTACTCCATGCAAAATGCACATATCACGGGCTACTACTACGAAATTCGGGGTGAAAACGATGTGCTTGTCGTCTATACATTCACCATCGGAGACGATCCCAAGATACTGACCATTCCACTGCGCATGACGTGGGCGAAAGACTGGAAAGTCGTCTACCCCGAAACCCCTGATGCATGGGGGATCGGTGAACTCACGGATGAAGCAAAAACTCGCATCACCCCGTGGAGCGTGAACTAGCATGGGGATGCTCGAAAAATTTGTCAACGAGGTGACAAAGTCCCTAGGAGAAATCATCCTCAATCTGGGAACGTGGTGGGTGAAGGCGCCTGTCCCTTCGCTCTTCGTCACCTCTTCTCCAGCGTATAAGCTGCAGGATTACTTGCGCTTTCTTCTGGCTGCCGTGATGATTGCGTCCCTCATTGTCGCTGGAATCAGAGTCATCATTGAAGGTCGTGGTGATTCACTGCGTCAAGTCGCCCAATCTCTCATCACAGTCGTCGTCATTTCGGGAGCTGGGCTCACGTTGGCATCAACTCTCATTAGCATCTTTGACCAGACGGCGGTGTGGCTCTTGGATTCAGTCACGGAAGAAAGCGCCGAAACCTTCGGAAAACGAATCATTCCGGTCCTGTGGGACAGTGGCCAAATTCCGGGGGGCACAACTGCTGTTCTCCTGCTTGCACTGGCAGGAACAATTGCGAACGTCATTCAGATGGCGATGATCTGGATTCGATCGATTTTGCTTATGGTGATTATGGGGTTGGCGCCGATCATCGCTTCAACGATTGGCACGTCATGGGGGCGTGCATGGGCGGGGAAGATCCTGGGCTTCTTCTCAGGACTTGTCCTCTACAAGTTGGCTGTATCAGTCATTTATGCGACAACAATCCTCTTCCTGACCTCGGAGAGCGGCCTGGAGGGCTTTGTTTCTTTTCTTGTCGGCGTCATGCTCATGGTTTTTGCTGCAATTTGTCCCTTTGCACTCGTGGGTCTGCTCATGCCCACGGGAGCGATGATTGCTTCCTCAATGGGCGGGGTTGGCGGCGCGGCTACAGGGGCAGCGACTGTCGCCTCGGGCGCGGTCGACGTGGTGCATAGGGGGCATGTATCGGCAGATGCATCACCGGCACCGTCATCTCATGACGGTGCCGCCAGTGGATCGGGGTCTCCGTCGGGCGCAACCGCTGCTCCCGATGCCGGAGCGGTGGGCTCGAGTGGTGCCGCCGGTGCAAGCAACGGTGCCGCCAGTGGAGCGGCTGCCGGGGCAGCCGAAGGTGGTGCCGCTGCAGGCAGCGCCGCTGCAGGAGCGGCTACTGGCGGAGCGGCCCTCATCGTGCAGGCCGTCGCAGATGGCGCTACGCAGACACAACGGGGCATCAGCGACATGGTCGAAACCAGTGCGGAAGGAGCACACGCATGAGCACGAGCGGAGCAACAGAGACACAGATCCGTACGTATGGGAACTGGCGTCACCCACGTCTAGCGGGCCTGGGCAAACTGAGCTTTGTCCAGACGATGGCGCTACTGGCACTGCTCATCGTGTCAATCCTTGTCTATGGCTCGCTTGGCCTCGCGCACGCAGCTGTTCTGTTACTTTCAGGGCTGTCCGTTTTGGGGGCGATGGAGCTCCGCGACGCACATGGCGTGAGTGTGTGGGACAAGATGGTTGAGCGTGTGTCGTTTGCTCGGCGGCGTCGAGCTCGACGTACCGTGTACAGGTCCGGACCGATTGGCGTGGTCCCGGGTGGGCGCGCGCGCCTTCCTGGCCTGCTCTCAGGATCGCGCATCAGCGAACATGTTGATTCATATGATCGACCGTTTGCCCTCATCCACCACGGCGACACCCACGTGAGCGTCATTATGGGCGTCGCTCCGTCGGGTATTGCCCTGGTTGACCAGGAGCGTATCGACCAACAGGTTGCACACTGGGGTGTCTGGCTTGCCGACCTGGGAAGCGAAATCGGCATCGCTCAGGCCAGTGTCTGCGTGGAGACAGTGCCCGATACGGGTGGGGCCCTCGAACGTCAGGTGAACGCTCGCCTCGACGCAACTGCTCCGGCGATCGCACTGAGCGTTGTGCGCGACGCTGTCTCGCAGTACCGCGCGGGTGCGGCGCAGCTGCGCTGCACAGTGACCCTCACCTTCGACACGAAGCGCATGAGCGTGAAGAAACGCTCAACCGACCAGGTAGCCCGCGAAATTGGAACCCGGCTACCGCACCTGACGCACTCGCTGGAAGCAGCCGGAACGGGACCTGCCCACCTCCTCACAGCCACCGACGTGACTCGCTTGGTGCGTGTGGCCTACGACCCGGCGTCCGAACCGCTCTTCGAAGAAGCAACGGCCGGTGGTGATGAGGTTGACCTGGACTGGGAGGACGCTGGTCCTGTCGGTGCCCGTGTTTCCTTTGACTCGTTCCGTCATGATTCGGGCCTGTCACGCACGTGGGTACTGACAAAGGCACCGACAGGCGTCGTGCAGTCGGGTGTCCTATCGAAGCTGACCTCGATCTCGCGGGACGTTGAACGCAAGCGCGTCACCCTCTTGCTTCGGCCCATTGATGCCGCCATGACGGGTGACATCGTCGAGCGCGATATGACGACGGCCGCCGCAGCGGCTGGCATGTCGAAGAAAGTCACGGCGCGCGCCGCGCGCGAGGTGGCAATCGCGAGAAAGAACGCGCAGGAGGAAGCCAGCGGTGCGGGTCTCGTGGACTTCACAGTCCTAGTGACAGCGACCGTGACGGGGGACGACCTTGACGACACAGCTGCGGCCATCACCTCGCTGGCGTCCGCGTCAAAACTGCGCATGAGGCCCGCCTACGGAGCGCAAGACTCAGCCTTTGCCCTCGCCTTACCTCTGGGCGTTGTCCCCTCGTGGCAGAAAGTCTGGTCGATATGAGTATCACGATCGCGGATCTCAACCGTCCCGGCGGTGGCGGCGCGACACCGCTTCCCCGCATTCACGACTATCGCGGCACGAGCGTCCAGGTGTGTGGCCTGTACCCATTCGTCGTAGGTGGGACCCCGCCACCTGTTGGTGTACCACTTGGACGGGCAACGGACGGGACTGGCGCGGTGTGCGCCGACCCTATCAGCTGGTTTCAAAAGGGGCTTATTTCTGCCCCGTCTGCCATGGTCCTAGGCCTAAACGGCTTGGGAAAGTCTTCACTGATTAGGAGGATGGTGCTGGGTGCTGAAGCATTTGGCATCCATTCCATGGTCGTCGGTGACGTCAAAGGTGAATACGCTGACGTCATCGATGCACTGGGCGGGCAGATCATTTCCATCGGACATGGAAAGACTGGGCTGAACCCTCTTGATGGTGGTAATGCCGACGAAGCGGCGGAGATGCTGCTGGCAGCCGGGTACGTCCGCGAAGCCCAGGAGGTAACGGAAGCAGCTCACGAGCGCAAGAAACAGCTGGTGTGTTCACTGATCCAGATCATTCGTCGACAGGCACCCACTGATCGTGAGGAAACGATCGTTGATGCTGCTATCCGTGTCCTCGAGGACTCTCACGTGGGCACGCCGACTCTCGCCGATGTTCTTCGTATCGTCCAAGAGGGGCCTGAGCAGCTCCATGCGGCCGCCCTCGATAAAGGAAAACCTGGAGAGTATGAGCGGTTGACCAACGCCCTGGAGGCCTCACTCCAGGCATTGCTCATGGGCCGCTTTGGCTCACTGTTCGCGGCCAAGAAAACTGTGTCCATGCGCATGGATGCTTCCGTTGTTTTCGATGTCTCCTCGCTCATGTACGCCGACGAGGACCTGCAAGCAGCGGTCCTGCTGTCATGTTGGTCGTATGGGTTTGCCACTGTTGAGGTCACCCAGGTTCTCGCCGACACGGGCCTGATCGGCCGGCAGCGCTACCAACTCATCATGGATGAACTTTGGCGCATTCTACGGTCCTCTCCTGGCATGGTCGAGCGCGTCGATTCACTCACCCGCCTCAACCGCACGGTGGGTGTGGGTCAGATCATGATCACCCACTCCGTGGCTGACTTCCAGGCCCTACCGTCCGTATCCGATCGCCAGAAAGCGCAAGGGTTCATCGAGCGCTCAAAGATGCTGTTCATCGGCGGTGTTCCACCCAAAGAGGTGCGTGAACTCAGATCTGTCATGGCGTTCTCACGCCGTGAGGAAGCCCTGGTCTCATCGTGGAACGCTCCCGGTGAATATGACCCGATCACGGGAGGAAGCGCGGCCCCCATTGGCCGTGGGAAGTTCCTTCTGAAAACCTCGGACGCGCCGGCGTACCCATTCCAGGTTGACTTCACGCCGGCCGAATACGAGCTCTCCAACACGAACAAGAGGTGGTGACATGTGGGATTCCATGAGCGATAGCGGCCGAGGCATCTGGCTCCTTCTCATTACGCTAGGTGTCGGTGGAGCATGCCTGTACGGTGCGCGCGCCCTGTACACCTGGTGGACAGGGATACCCCTGCCCACGAACCTCCTGGACCTGGCAGGGGGGCTTATTCGCGGTCAGCAGCCACGCGCAGTGGCTGTTCTCGCTCTCCTCATTCTCCTGACCGGCTTCGCTGTCCTGGTCGCTATCACCCGGTGGCGCCACCGTGGCCCTCGTCGGCGCAAGCGCGGAGATCAAGTCGCTCGCAAGGCTGCTGCACGGCGTGAGGTCGCTGTCCTGGGGGAACGGGCGGTGGCATCACAGGCATCCCGGCTGGGTGTCGTGGCTGATTCTCCCGGTTTGCCGATCGGGCGCATGGTGCGAGGAAACGCGTGGCTGTTTTCGTCATGGGAGTTCGTGTGTCTGATGATTGCAGGCCCGAGGACGGGTAAGACCACGGCGTGGTTGGTTCCGCGTATTCTCGCTGCACCTGGTGCAGTCCTCGCGACGTCGAATAAACGTGACATCGTTGACGTGACCCGCCTGGAACGAAGCAGATCTGGCCGAACCTGGGTATTTGATCCCCAAGGGATTGCGGGTGAAGACCGATCATGGTGGTGGAATATCCTGGCCGGTGTTCAGACGCCCGTTGATGCTGTTTCGCTGGCGGAGGTTTTCATCGATTCTCAGCGCGATCCAGGTGCCACTAAGGATGCGTTCTTCGATGGGGCGTCGAAAGATCTGGTTGCTGCGCTTTTGTTGGCAGCTGCCCTTAGTGGTCGAGATATTCGGATGGTGCATGAGTGGCTGACGCGGCCCCTCGATGATGAGCCGGTGCGGATCTTGGAGCGCGCCGGCCAGATGATGACCGCACAATCGCTGCGCGGGATGATGAATCTGCCAGCCGAGACCCGAGGTGGCGTGTATGGCGGTGCCTCCCAAACGATGTCGTTCCTGCTCAACGACGAGGCGTTGCGCTGGGTCGTGCCACCGGTGGCGAAGGATAGTGAGAACGTGATGGAGTTTCGCCCCACCGACTTTGTGGCATCAACCGATACACTGTATTGCCTGTCGCAGGAAGGCCGTGGTAGTGCGTCCCCGATTGTGACGGCACTGACCGTCGCAGTCATTGAGGCAGCCCTCGAGCATGCAAAAACCCAGCCAGGTGGCAGGCTTGCACTCCCATTGTTCGTTGCCCTCGATGAGGCGGCGAACGTGTGTCGGTGGCGTGAACTCCCCGATTTGTACTCGCACTTTGGCTCTCGGGGCATCGTTGTGGACACTGTTCTCCAGTCGTGGAGCCAGGGCGTGAGCGTCTGGGGCGACGCTGGTATGAACAAGCTCTGGAGTGCTGCCAACGTCAAGGCGTACGGTGGCGGCGTCTCAGAGGACAGATTCCTACAGTCGCTATCGACGCTGATTGGCGTGGAGTATGTCGATCAGGTGCAGACGTCCTCAAGTCGGCAGGGGACCTCGAGGAGCGTGTCTGTAGGAGCGGCACAACGTCCAATCGCCCCGGTGTCGGAACTTATGGCCATGCCCCCCAACCGCGCGTGGGTGTTTGCCTCAGGGGCCCCCGCCGTCTACGTGCGCACCGTGCCCTACTGGGAAACCAAGAAACGATAGGAAAAACCCATGAGTGCCGACCAAATCGAACAACAACTATCCATGCAGACCGCGCAACTGATGCGCGCCGCCATCATGATTGCTCGCGCGTTCGCTGTGCGTGAGGCGGACGCTCGCCGCGCGGCCGCGCGTGCTTCCCTCGAGCACGCGCGCGCCTTGCGCGCAGTCACCGAACAGCAGCGGCGTCTCGCAGCGCCGATCTATCGTGCGGCATGCCGCGACGGCTGGTGGGATGACCCCACGATCAGCGTTGCAGAAAGAGCTCGAGCAGTCGGCTTAGCCGAGCGTTTCGCGCACGTCGACGAGGATGCTCGAGAAGTAGCTGCACAGGCACATCTGCGCCTGGAAGCCGAGGCGCGTGCCCGGGAGGCGGCCGAGGCGCGAGCTCACGAGGAATCCCGCAACCCACCATCATTCCGAGACCAGCGTAAGGATGAGTTCGTTGACATGACGTTGCTGTCCCTGCCTGCCCTGGCTGCAGCCATGCCTCTCGTCGATGGTGAACAACTCGAGCAGTCCGCCGCGGAGCTCCTCGACGAGCTCCGCGTGGATGCGCGAGCAATCAATACGAGATTCGCTGATCTGCAGTCAACCGACATTGCTGTGGTAGCACCGGAACCCGGCCGAGGGGATGTGTATACGGCGACACAAATGCTGGCTACCGCGCCGGATACCCCAGTGCCTGCCCAGGTGCTGGATGGGCCTGAGCTGACCGCCAACACCTCTACCGCGATAGCGTGGGATACACCGCAGGCACGTCAAGCCTGGGCACAGCATCTACTTGATGCTGGCGTCGACGCCGATGGGGTGCGGGCCTTCACGGTCGCATCGCAGGCGCAGCCTGCGCCAGCACAGGACATGCTGGCGACACCGGCGAGCGTGCCGGCCGGCCGAGTGTCGGCCGCGCCCCTCGAGGACGTGCACACACTGAACCGATAGAGTGAACGCGTGGGGGTGGGGTAGCCAATATGGCTACCCCACCCCCACGTTTGTGTCCGCTATTGGCGCTCGTCGACGAGCTCGGGAGGCGGTGGCGTCGTCGGTAGCACGCGCCCCGGATGGGGTGCAGACTCATCTTTGTGTTCGCCCTTGCGGTGTCGCTCATCGGGTTGGCACCCCTTGAAAGGGCCATTTTCGGACATAAGGCGATCCATGATCGGGTACAGGTACTGCACGGACCAGGTGGCCATCGCCGTGAGCTCCCCTGACGCTCGCAGGCCCTCCCATGAGTGCCACAAAGTGGTCAAGTAGAAGACTGCCTCGGTATGCTTCCACCACTCAGAGCACCAGTTGAGGCCGGTTCCGAGGGACCGGTCGTAAATCTGTGTCAAGAACTCTTCAACGAACTTGTGAACACTCGAGTAGTACAGCTTCGGTTCGTCCCTCGAGGGATCACCGGGCGCCACGTCCTCGAGGTCGCTGGGCGGCTCGACGTCAATCGGAGGGACATCCTCGTACGGGTCATGCCCATTCACAGTGATCGCCCTTCAGCTTCGTGAATCGCAGACGATGGAACCCAGCGCATGGGTCTCGTTGCGAACGCCTGAGTTCCGACATGTGGAGCGCTCTTTCCGAGCATCTCAGGGGGAATAGACGAACGCTGAGTAGCTCGAGCAGCTGCTTCAGTAGCTTCACCAACGTGGGTGTTTTCCTGCGGACCTGCCTCAGCGGTGGGTTGTGCTCTCTTGGCCGCTTCGATCACTTGGGAGAGGGTGGGAACTCCCGGCGCATGCAAGGCATCGTAGTGGATCTTGTCCAGGTCGTCGGAAAGCGCGGTGAGCAGCGCCGTGAGACTCTCACGCCGCATTCCCACCCTGTGGGGGAGACGGGAGAAATCGGGACCGGCGATAACGGTGTCGATCTCTTCAAGCGCATGTCCGGGGAGGCGGGCCCATCCACCACCAGCGATGCCAGAGGTGTGCAGATCAATCATCGGGTCGCCATCAAGATCGCTGAGGGAGATGGTGAGATCTTCGCCGTCGATGTCGACGACGGGAACGTGGGCGAGCGCCCACGTAGTGAGGGCGGTGCTCTCCTCGGCTAACTCGGTGATGCGCGCCATGATGCGTGCGTGCGCAGCGTCGTGGCGAATACGATCTGCGTCCTCGCTTTCCCAGGCAACAGCCTGGCGTACATACTCTTGACAAGCTGCCTCACCGGTCACGGTGATCGCCTGTTCGTCATCATTTGTCGTGGGATCGTATACGGTTGCTTCGAGGAGACGGCCGGTCTCGCTCGTTTTGATGACGGTTGGGCGGTTGAATGTCCAGTAGTCGTAGAAGATCGTGGAATCCTCGTCCTGGACCGGAGTTGAATCAGCGACATTTGGATGCCGCGCTCCCCGTTGTAGACCAAGGCACGCAAGCTCATTGCGGCCCGCGTCGATTGCGTTCATACGAGTCCCTCCAATGTGCGGTACAAAGGCACCCGCGTTGGGCACCTCTCACCACTCATCGTGGACACGTGCGCGCACGACGGCGGGCTACCTGGTTGGGCCGTTGTCCTTGTGCTGTGCCCGCTGGGTGGCCTCGGCTGCGCGGCACTGGGCCTCATCCGTGCCTATTGCCGCGGGCTTGAACGCGCGTGGCTGGCCGCCCAGAACGTCACGCGGAATACCCGATCGCGCACCGCGAGGCCGAGAAGACGCGAGCGGCATGCCGGCCGCGTCTAATACGGCGCGGACACGGTGAAGAGCATCATCAGCCGACGCGTTGGCGAGGGCCTGGGCGTCGCGGACGATCGCGCTGTCCTCCCTGGGTGCCGGCGGCGGGGGAAGAGGCGGTGCAGCCTCGCGCTGTGCGGGCGCGGAAGCTCGCTCAAGACGCTCATAGGCAGACGTGAGAGCATCGACGTCGACGCGCGGGTACGTGTTCACGCGATCAAAAACAGCTTGCGCGTCGCGCTCAATCGCTGCGGCGGTTGCTGCTTGGCCTGCAGCCTCATGCAGATCCGCGATCGCCTGTACGAGATCGACGGTCGCGTGCGCGAGCGCGACGGCCGCCATGCGGGGGCTCGACGTAGCGGTGATCGACAGTGCCAGGTCTGAGGCCAGACGGGCACCCACGTCGACCAATCGCTTGTCGGCTGGCCGAGTTTTGAGCTGCGCGCACCTGCCCACCTGGACGGCCGCGCGCTCGAGCATATCCCGTCCGCCCGACGTGCGCGCCGTGATCGCTTGGGCGTGCAGGAGTCCGGCGATGTCGGCGGATGCGTTCGCAAGCCCCACACGATCAGTGGGGGACAGCTGCTCAAGGTGCGCGCGGAAACTCTCGAGCGCGCGGATGCGGTCCTCCCACAGCGGCCCATCGTAGGGCGCCCGCTTCGGGTAATGCCCCTTCCACGCTTCGACCGCCTCGAGCGCGCTCGTCGGAGTGTCCTCCCAGTGCGTGCGCAGCTGTGTGAGAGTGAGGTCGCGGGCAATCCTGCCGCCGCCCCACCATCGGGTCTGCTGCCCGTCCTCGGTCCGGAGCGCGGCGCTGTACCCGACTACGATGTCGGTGCGTCCGCGCGCGAACCTGGGGTGCAGACGCACCCCGAGGCGACGAGCTCGACGCACGAAATCAGCTTCACTATCAGCTGCCGTAGCAGCAGCGCGCAAACGTTCCTCAAGGACAGCGCGGTCCGTGCGCGAGGCACCCGCGCGCTTCGCGGCGTTTTGTGCGGCCGCGCTATCACACCTCGAGCCGCGACCGTGCTCGCGTGACTCCACCACCAGGAGTCCATAACGGTGCTCGAGCACGTTGCATGCCTTCTGAGCTCGCCGCTGGTCGTACCACGGACTCCACTTCGTGCCATCCTCACGCACGATGTTCGCAGCGATATGGATGTGGTCACCGCCGTTTTTTGCACTCCCGTGGTGAATGGCAACCCACCGGCACGGTGCTTTTCCGTCGGTGCCGGTAGAACCCATCTCACTCATAAAGTCCGCGGCGATACGTCCCCAAACCTCATCACCAAGGGCAGCTTCTTCTGGTGACAGGGAGAGCGAGCAGTGCCAGACATGGTTGGCCTCGATCTCGCCATTCCACTCCACCTGCCCGGTGGCCGGATTGAAACGGCGTGCCTTGCCTGTGGGGAAGGTGCCTGTCTCGTGCATATACGCGTCCAAGCGCGTTGCGATCTCACTGGCCTGCGAGACGCTGATCGTCTCCCAGTCACCCCACTTGCGCACGATGTCGCGCGAGCCCGCGATCACGTGCGGGTTCTCGTGCTCATTGGCGCGCCCTGGTCCCACCAGGTAGCGCATGAGCCCACCGGTGTCGCCGCCTGTGACGATGTTAGGGATCATCGCCGTACCCCATCGAGGCGAGCGTTAATTTCTTCGATCGTATCGGCCACTCCCCCTACGACAGCCTCGAAATCCTCGGGCACCTCGTGCACCGTGTTCGCATGGTGCGCAATCTGATTGAGGTTCGTCATTGCGCCCTCAAGTTGACGCCGATAGGCGCGAAGTAACTCAATCAACTCTTCCGCATGAGCTGGCCCAGCAATCCCCTCAGAGGTGGTGACCGGGTGAAGCGCTGCCTCCACCATAAACCGAGACAATGACACGCCACGAAGACGAGCGCCCTCCTCAATGAGAGCGCGCTCCGACGACGTCAACGACACAAGCAGGCGAGACCGCTGAAACCCTCGCACCGACCGCCGTGACCTGCGAGCCGTCCGAGAATGCGACACTGCTTCACTACTCATCTGACCCGGCCCTCCTCACACGTTCTTCAAGCCAGCGCAGCGATCCTTCGGACCACACTTCCAGTGTGCCACGCGACGCCCTATGCGTCTCGCCAAAAGCTTAATACCGATATCGGTATTATACAGCTTGCTACGCGAACCTCAGGTAGTGGGATACAGCGCAGACCGCGCATGACAACGCAACGACATAACCTGAACGTTCGCACCCGAAAACTCAGCCAAGATTTTCGTTCCGGGCGGACCACGACAGTGGTTCGTCCGGGCTTCCGACGCCCACTTCCTCACGCTCTCTCGACCCGATCGCGCACACACTTTCCCGGCGGTGGCTCCGGTTGCACATTCGCACCCGTGATCGTCACCGACGCATGGGGAAAGGACGCTGCCTTGGGATTAAACGATCGGCTTCGGTGCTCCCGTCGTTTTGGTTTGGTTGGGGTGGGGTCGTGCCCCCAATGGAGGGGGCACGACTGCCGCTTCACGCCGCTTATCCGTTCCGCTTGCGGAAGGTGCCGTTCGCCCTCGCATAGCGTGTGCGTGCACACCACCACGGAACAAACACCAGGCGCCACACCCGGTGGCACCACGAATCGAAGGGACGCACATGGATCCTCTACACAAGTTGCTCAAGAAAGACGAAGACCGCGAGGTAGCGGTTCGTGCACTCGGCGACGCTCATAACACCCTCGACGAAGCCATCTCGGCCTATCGCACCGCATTCAAGGCAGCCACCTCAATCGGCTGGTCGAAAGCGGACCTCACCAAGGCTGGCTTCCCTGACCCAACCCGTCTACCCAAAGCCGCCACCAGGAGCGGCAGCGGCGCTGACTCCTGACGATACCTACACCTCCCGGAAGCCTAAAGCGCCCAAACATGTGCGGCGGGGACAGACTGAGCGCTGTCCCCGCCGCATCCATATCGGCCGCCTCATCGCACGCTAAGCGTCGTTACGATCTCGCTCCCGCCTGCGCTTAGCAAGTGCTCGCGTCACCGTCGACCGATGCACCCCCAACGTCGACGCGATTTGCTTGTGCGTCATTCCCGCCTGAAACATCGCCTCAGCCGCCTCCAGGCGATCCCCAGTCACCCGCGGTCGACGCCCACCAACGCGTCCCTCAGCTCGAGCATGCGCAAGCCCCCTGCGCGTATTCTCGCGAATCGTCGACACCCGTAGTTGGGCCAACACGGCCATGATCCCAATGATCGCTTCACCCATCGGCGTGGACGCATCGACGTCCAGGAACGGCTCGGTCAGGGACCGGAGCCGCACCCCACGCTTGCCCAGATCGCGGATCACGTCGATCGCGATTCTCTCTGAGCCTGCCAACCGATCGAGCGCGCGGACAACAAGCACATCACCCTCACGCAGGTACTCCATACATGCGTCCCACGCGGGACGGTGCGTGAGGCGAGAACTCACGCCGTGGTCGACGAACACCCGCTGTGCACCGGCCGCCCGCAGCTCTGCTTCCTGCGCGTCCGTGGCCTGCTCACGCGTCGATACACGTGCATACCCAACGATCGCCACGCCAACCTCTTGCGATCCCAACCTGATTACCGCACACCCTAACGTGTGTACCCGTCATGCTGCGTCGGCGTATACGGCCGTGCCGTCAGCTCATCCGCACGCGGAACATGCGCGCGACCGGGTGGTATCACCCCCGCCGGAAACGCGGCCGACGTAACGGCATGAGCCCTACGTGCCTCGACGGGCATAATTGGTCGGTGCTGCTTCTCTGCCTCGGTGAGGGGACGAACTGCGTAGGACAACACCTCTGCCATAGGACCGGCATCATGGCGATCCTGGTAGTAGAAACGCGCAGCTACCAGCCCGTCGCGTAGCGGGTTGGTCACTCCCGCGAGGATCTGCGCCTGGGACACAGGAGCGAAGGTATCGGCATCTAAGTGATAGCCCGCATGGTGGGCGAGTTCTGAGAAGAACACGAACTGGCTGCGTGTGTTGCCCTCGCGAAACGAATGAACCTGGTTGATGGCGGCCCATCGTTGCGCGAGCGCGTCGACGAAATCATCGACGTCCAGGCCGCGCAGGTAGTTCGCATGACGAATTGCGTCGTACTCGCGCTCGGCCGCTCGCGTTAGCTCAGGACCGGCGCGGTAGTACTCATGTGCAACGGAGCGATCAGCCGGATCGTAATCGGGGAATCCGGACACGTCGGGTCCATACTTGACCAAGGGCCCAAGCATCGGGGTCGTGCGCTCAACGCCTGCCCACTCGTAAACGTCCTGGAAAATATGCCGGTGGATGGCCTTCATGTGGTTGTAGTCAAACAACCCCAGGATCGGATTGTCTCGGAGCTCGATAAGTCGCAAGCTCGCCCAGTGTTCCTCCAACGCTCGCAACGCGCGTTCCGAATCAACCCCGTATGGCAACTCGCCGCCGCCGGTGAACTTGTTGCGCAGTACCTGGGTCCCCGGGATGAAATACTCATCCCAACTCGGATCCTCACTCATGCGAGTACCCGAACTTCTCGTACAGGTACCTCTCTCCCTCGCTGCCCGCTTCTTCGATCGTGAGCTCGCCCGTGGCCGCCTTCCACTGAAGGTCACGAAGACGAGCGTCAGTAACAACGTGCCCAGCAAGATTGAGCGCAGCGTCAGCGAAAGCGATCGACGCTCGCGCTTCCTCATCGGTACGGATCTGATCGTTAGCCATAACGTTCTCCCTCGACTGGCAACACCGCCCTAGACCTCCAGCGTACGATGAGGTGCATAAACGGTCAACCATCACCGTTGTGCACCATTGGTTTTGCACCTGGTTTCTGCACCTTGTTTCTGGCGACCTTCGGTTCGCGTTAGGACTATTGCGTGGCGGGTGCGATAACGGCCGTTTACGCACCTGCAACCACGCCAAGGTTCACGAGCGTCACGAATACCCACACGCACACAAACGCCGCTACTGACGACACAACGAAAGTGGCAATCGCCGCGCCGATATGAAAGCCCACGGATGGATTCATGCGTCTGACGCACGTGACATACAGGGTATGGATGATGCAGTTCCACCACAGAGTCCCCAGAAACAGGAACGGCATGATCAGGGACTTGGGATCACCACGGTCGACTGCGCCCCCATAGAGCCGCACAACGGCGACGGTGACGACCACAAGAAACGCCAGACTCGGTAGGGCCCACAAGCGCCACCATCTCCAATGCCACCGATCCCTCGTCGGCACGGCGGTCTGACCAGGTGTACACCACGGATTAAGCGGAGCGCTCGAGTGTGGAGTGACGATCGGCTCGAGGTAGCTCAGATCCTCATGTGTGGCCGCTGGCGCTGCAACGGCTGTCTGCTCAGGCGCGTGTGCGCGGCCCCGTTCCTCCTCGAGGGCCATGATCACCGCCCACTCCTCATCAATCGACAAGGCGCGAGGTGCCACTGGGTCACTGCTCTCCTGCGCGGACCGGAACGGGCTCGGTTTGCGGTGAGACTCGTCGTCGATGCTCATACCGTGATCATCCCCCATCGCATGCACACCTGCGTCCATCTCACACCGTCCGGCGAATCGGCCACCACGTCATACCCTGCCAATACGGCGTATCAAGGCGCGTCTCTTCGACAACGCCTCCAACATCGGGTGCATGCACCATGATCGGGTGCCCAGCCGCGTCTGTGCCGGCATAGACACCGATATGGTCAACGTAGCCCCCCGGCGTGTGTGAGAACCCGATCATATCGCCAACGACAAGCTGATCGCGGGCGATCGGTGCCGCGTCAGAGTACTTGGTGATCTGATCGGCCGTGCGCACCGATGCCGGGAACGGGTGGCCGAGCTCAGCATAAGACAGCACGATGAGGCCCGAGCAGTCAACGCCAGCGCTGGTTTCCCCACCCCACACGTAGGGAGTACCCATGTGGGTACGCGCCTGCGCAAGAAGTGTGCCGTCGCCCGAGGGCTCCGAGGTCACTGTCTCAACAAAACTAGCCTGCGCCTCACGAATACTCTTCACATACCCCTGCGTCTCCTTAAACGGCGGAATCCCACCCCAGGACCTCACCGCGCCCGGCCCCGCATTATATGCCGCGAGAGTCAGGTCGACTCGATCCCCTGAGACGAGGCCGGAGGAAAGCCATGAGTCAACGTTCTGAGCAAGCTCGCACATGTACAGGCCCTGCGAGTAGATCGAATCAGACCCGTTGGTGATGTCAGCTCGCCCATCCCCATCCCCATCATGCCCATGGGTGGCCCACGTGGCCGGCATGAACTGAGAGATCCCCCGAGCCCCGGCCGGGCTCGTAATCTGAGGGTCCCACGTGTGCGCCGACTCATGGTCAGCCTGCGCCGCGATCAGCGACGGCGACACAACGTCGCACGCTTGGCCAGCGCGCCACACCACATCCTGGTACTCCTCGGGCACACCCGACACGCGCCCACTCCCACCTCGAGCATTCCCAGTATGCGCATTCGACTCACTGAGCATCGCAACAGGCATCAGAGCTGCTCCAGGAAGCACAAAAAGCGCGACAAAAAAGACACCCAGCCCCTTCTTCACAGTGCCCTGCCTCGATGAGCCTGCACCTCGGCCGCCGGAGCGGGCACATGGACCTGAGCTCCTTGAACGGTCAGGCGCGCTGGCGTAGCGACATCAACGATCGCGCGAATCCGATCGGGGCGAAAACCCGCGCTCCTCGAGGTGCCATCGTCAAGGATTGGAGCCTGCAGCAGTCCCTCGCTGCGCATCTGCTCGACGAGATCCGGGCGCCCGCTCAGGTCAATCACCTCATAGGTGATACCAGCGCGATCCAACGCCTGGCGCGTGAGACGACACGACGGGCAATTCGGCGTCGTGTAGATCGTAAGCGTCGGGGTATCCGGGGTAGGGTTCATCATGATTCCTCCTTCGCCCCTCCCCGTAACACCGTGAACGCACACGCCCTCTTCTGCGTGGCCACGCCAATATGGCATACTAAAGGGGAGCCGAACAGCGTCACCTGTCCGACTCCCCGGGTATCCGGGCTGGTCTCAGCGCCCGATGAGAGCGCTGAGCAGGAATGCAATCGCCCAGATCAGCTGCGGCAGTGTCGTTACCACTGCTACAGCGATCTGGGCTTTCTGCTTCCCATCCAGACCCGGCCGCCTCGAGTGAGGCGGCCGATGGCCTTTCGTCATCACCCAGTCACCTCCTCTCGTCGGTGTCAACTCCCCGGCAGGAATACTGCTGGTCCGGGGTCGACGCCGCGGAGGCCCCACAATTCTCTCACGCACACCCATCAACGGCACTGACACCACATCCCATTGCTGGCAGTGCTGGCAATACCGACATTGCTGGCATTCAGCCGGGGTGTTAGATCCGCCTGCGGGTGCCGCGTCAACTGTCTTTCGGGGGAAATGGAATTGGAGACTTCCACGTGGCCGCTGTCCCATCAGGCCGAATCCAACGCACGCGGATAGCCCTCGATCCTGACGCTCCCAATGTTTCGGTATATAGGAAGGGGAGGGAAGCATTGGAATCGATGCTCCTCGATTCCAGGCCGTCATCAACCCTGAAGCAGACGTGCTCCGCTAGGCATTCAATTTCAACACCGTCGACGGTCTCCGCACCCGTGTTCACCAGCAGGTAAAGATCGCCGCTGGCCCAGCGCAACTCCCACGGTGGTGCTTGCTGCTGTTTTGCGACGGCATCTGCCAGCACCTCCAGAGATTGGGCCACCTTCTCGGCTCCTTCTCTCTCTTCCTTCGACTTGCGCGCCTGAAACACCGAAACGACGGCGCAGGCAGCGGAAACCAAGCCACCAATGACTCCCAGCAGACTAAGGCACCCTTGAAAGTCCATGATCACCCTCTCTTCCCTCCCATCGAGGTTCTTCGATGAAAAGCACGTTGCTTGGAAACCAATCCTACCGTCGCCCCTTGGGAATCCTGTCTGCTGCAAGCGGCTCATACCTGCGCCCCCGCTTCTTCTCTGCCCGAGCGAGTGCGGCAGTCATCGCCTCGACGATCCACGCCTCGAATGAGGCAGGTCCCCCCTCGAGTACGCCGTCGATGTAAGCCGCGCGACACCGGCCAGCAATCTCGGCGCTCACCCGTGCGGTCACCTTGACAATACGCTCATCCATATCGCTGGCATTGCCAGCATTGCCGGGGTTTGCGGCTTTGCTGGCACGTGTGGCACGGCTGGCAGATGTCACACCTTGTGGGGGTGCGATAACAGCAGCGGGACCAGTGCTGAGGTCCGACTTGATCGGTGTTGGCCTACGCGGAGTCATCGACCGTTCTCCTCAAGGTTGGTGAGCATCGTTGCAGCGTGGTGCGCGTAAGTCTCCAACAACTCGGCAGGGGCGCCAGGGTACTCATCGAGGCCCATTTGGGCCTCCGCAGCATCGGAGATCACCACGCGCCGGGGGATCGGTGGGTCGAACAGGGGAAGCCCCTTCGACCTGCATGCATCTCGCACGTCGTCAAGCCAATGCGAGCCAGCGACAGTACCCGCCTCGTGCATGTTCACCAGGACCCCAACGACGCATAGAGTCGGATTGAGGTAGTGCCGCGCAACACTGATCGTGTTGAGCAGATGTGCCAGGCCTGTTGTCGACAGCAGCTTCGATTGGGTGACGACGAGGACACCGGCGGACGCGGCTAACGCGTTCGAGGTCAGCAGGTCCAGGGCCGGCGCACAGTCGATCAGAACCACGTCGAAGTCCTCTTCGACAAGCGCGAGTTGTTCAGCAAGCCGCGCTTCGCGGCCAGGTCCAGCGATGACGAGCTCGTCGCGCACTCCCGCCAAGGCCTCCCCTCCCGACGGGGCCAGGAATACGCGGTCCCACATGGTGGTCGTAATGATGTCGGGGAGCGAGAGCTCAGAGTGCGCCGACAGGGCGTTGGCCACACCAGCCTGATTCTCAACGAGCGGAGGGGAGGCGAGCAGAGAGCTGACGTTGGCCTGGGGATCCAGGTCGACAACCAGGATGCGGTGGCCGTCGTGGGCCAGGGCGTTGGCGAGGTGGAAGGTGGTCACTGTCTTGCCGACTCCACCCTTCTGATTGGCGATTGCGATGACGTGCATGATGGCTTCTCATTTCTCTGAAATCGTTGGGACTGTTAGCGGCTGGCATTGCCAGCCGTGCCGGTTAGGCTGGCGGTGCTGGCAATATCGGGCTGTTTGGAGATACTGGCGATTGAACGCGGGTTGCATCGAGAACCGCGTCGCGAGCTCGAGGGGATGGCGCGATATAACGGACAGTCGTCTGGAGTGATGCATGGCCCAGGAGCTCACGAACAATGAGCAGATCATGTTCTGCGGAATACGCCTTCGTTGCATACCGATGACGCAACTTGTGAAGAGTCCAGGTACCAGGTAAAATCCGGCGCCCGATCTGCGAGACTGAATTGGCGGCCATATGTCCGCCGCAACGTCCAGGAAATGCGTACTGTCCAGTTGCTGCGCAGCGCGTAATGATTGCCTGGGCCAAGTCGGCCGTGATCGGCACAGTCCGCGTGCGCCCACCCTTCCCTCGCACAAAAAGGTCCCACCCGTCGGCGCCCTCGTAGACATCGCCAACCTCGACCTGAGCGATCTCCACGCACCGCAGCCCAGCCTCGGCTGCCAACCGCAAAATGAGAGCGTCACGTGGACTCGCGTGATCGACACAATCCACCAAGATGGAATCAGGGATGGGGCGCGGTGTCCCAGAGGGACGACGTATGCGGGGGAGAACCGAGGAAATATCGCCACAGTGGTGTCTGGCGTCGAGCCACCCGAAGAACCTCCGGAACGTGCTGTAGTAGGCATGCCTCGTTTCATTAGCCCACGCTCGTGTTCCGCACCACTCCACCAGGGATCCGGGATCGAGTTCTGTGGGAGGAATATCGGGGAACGCACGAGCCAGTTGGAGTACATGGTTGCGTTTGGTGCGAATTGAGGTCGCAACGAGCCCTTGAGAGCGCAGGAATACGATGAAGTTGTCAACGTGCCCCTCCCACATGAGAGGCGTCGGCAGTTCCAAGACATGATGACGGTGAGTGCTCATGGTCCTCAACGTTTTCATCTACGCGGAAATGACGGAACCCAGCGTCCGCTGCTGACAATAGTGGCAGTGCTGGCGTAGCTGGCAGTGCCGGTAACGCTGGCATCAGTGGCAATGCTGGCAAATGCGCAAGAACATCAAGGACTACCAGAGCTGTCAGCAAAGAAATACCACGGACAACCGAGACATATCCGTGGGTCGTCGGTTCAAGCCCGACTTGGGGCACCATCATCCCAGCCCGGGTATCGCCAGCGTCGCGCCTGACGAACAAGCTGGCCCCGGCCTCGTTCCCGTGAAACCGTGCACATATCACACGGAGCCTTGACTCGCGATGCGACTCACGGTAGGCTGAGTATTTGCGCCTTATCATGCCCGAGGTGACCCGTATCCAGCCGTCGTAACAGGCGCTTGACGGACCAGGACGCGTCAGATAATGGGTGATAAGGCAGCGTGCGCACCGTTAATGCAGGGAAGGATCCCCTTTGGCTGCCAACAGCACCGCCAAACAGCCCAAGCACCGCATCTCGTTCGCCAAGCTTCGTGAACCCCTCCAGGCCCCCAATCTGCTGGGCCTGCAGGTCGAAAGCTTCGACTGGCTGCTGGGCAACGACGCGTGGAAGGCCCGCGTCGAAGCCGCACAGGCATCTGGCCGAGGTGACGTCCCTGACGTCTCCGGCCTCGAAGAAATCTTCCACGAGATTTCCCCCATTGAGGACGTCGCAGGCACCATGAGCCTGTCGTTCCACGACCATCGCCTCGAATCCCCCAAGTACTCCATGGAGGAAGCCAAGGCGAAGGACTACACGTACTCCGCACCGATGTACGTGACCGCCGAGTTCATGAACTACGAGACAGGCGAAATCAAGTCCCAGACCGTGTTCATGGGCGACTTCCCGCTCATGACCCCCCGCGGTACCTTCATCATCAACGGCACCGAGCGTGTCGTCGTCTCCCAGCTCGTGCGTTCCCCCGGCGTGTACTTCGAGAAGCTCTCGGACCGCTCGTCGGACAAGGAGACCTTCGGCGCGAAGGTCATCCCCTCGCGCGGCGCATGGCTCGAGTTCGAGATCGACAAGCGCGACGCCGTCGGCGTGCGCATCGACCGCAAGCGTAAGCAGTCGGTGACCCACTTCCTCAAGGCAGTCGGCATGACCGAATCCGAGATTCGCGACACCTTCGCCGCCTACCCCGTCCTCCTCGAGACCCTCGAGAAGGACACGGTCGCCACGCAGGAAGAGGCGCTGCTCGACATCTACCGCAAGCTGCGCCCCGGCGAGCCCGCGAACGTCGACGCCG
>ERZ773069.445-NODE-445-length-28144-cov-10.955890_pt1 | contig 28144 bp, 21 predicted proteins | sample MGYA00580619_ERZ773069 | MGnify/ENA primary metagenome ERZ773069 (study PRJEB29015, sample SAMEA2738007) | human oral metagenome | biome: human oral; feature: human-associated habitat; material: dental | place: China | collected 2108 ...
CATCCCCCATTCCAAGAATACGTGAAGCAAGCCTGTCTGGGTGAAATGGTGCGATATCATCCAGTTTTTCTCCTTCACTTATAAATTTAATTGGCTTTCCTGCAACTTCCTTTACTGAAAGGGCAGCTCCTCCACGAGTATCTCCATCCAGTTTTGTAAGTACGACTCCAGTAATATCAAGCTGTTCGTTAAACTCTTTTGCCACATTAACTGCATCCTGTCCAGTCATTCCATCAACTACAAGCAAAATTTCATTCGGATTAAAACTGTCCTTTATATCTTGCAGTTCATTCATAAGCTGTTCATCAATGTGCAGTCTTCCCGCCGTATCAATAATCACATAAGTCGCATGCTCATTTTTTGAAGCCTCGATTCCCTGTTTTACAATTTCCACCGCATCTGTACTCTCATCGATCGTAAATACAGGAACTTTTACCTGCTCTCCTAATACCTTCAATTGCTTTTTCGCAGCAGGTCTATAAACATCTGCCCCAATCAGAAATGGCTTTTCCCCTTTTGATTTTAGATGTTTTGCCAATTTTCCAGAAAATGTAGTCTTCCCGGCTCCTTGAAGCCCAGAAAGCATTACAATAGTCGGATTTTTATCAGCTTTTGCGATTGAAACATTTGATCCTCCTAATACTTCCACAAGTTCATCATTTACAATCTTGATAAATTGCTGTGTAGGGTTAACTCCGCTAATAACATGTTCTCCCAACGCCTTTTCCCGAATTTTTGCTACAAAGTTCTTAGCCACTCCATAGTTTACATCCGCTTCAAGCAATGCTAGCCTTACTTCCCTCAAAGCATCCTTCATATTGCTCTCTGTCAACTTTCCCTGTCCGCTGACTTTTTTAAATATATCCTTAAATCTGTCTCCTAAATTATTGAACATTATTAATTTTTCTCCTTGATTTTGTATATTTTTTTAATTTTACTGTTTATAGGATAACATATTATGGGGAAAAAGACAATAAGCATAGCAGGTTATTTATGAATTTACAAAAAATATGATTTAATAAATGGAATTCAAATAAAAATCATAAGAATAATAAACTTTTATTCACTAAAATATATCCAATCCTTTAAAATCAGACTAATTAAAGACTAATAAATTAGAATTTTGAGCTTATATTCTAAAATAATTTTAAAAATAAGTTTATCATAAAACTAGAAATGAGGTAAATAAATATGAAAAAAATAAATTTTATAAAAAAGGAAAATAAGAAATTTGCATTATTGTCAATGTTGTTCTTAATTTTAAGCTGTTCTAACAAAACTGAAAATAATTCTGAAAATAAAAGCAATACAGCAAATGTTGAACAGCAAAAGACAATTTCCCAGGAAGAACTGCAAAAATACACTAAAAATGCCGTTCAAACTCAAGATGCTTTTGTAAGTGTTCATAATAGCGTAAAAGATTCGATTGTAAATATCAGAACTAAAAAGACAGTAACAGTAAATACTTATAACCCATTGGAAGAGTTATTATATGGACGTTCTGGGGGACAGGAAAAACGTGAATCAGGATCACTTGGTTCAGGATTCGTTGTTTCAAAGGATGGATATATTGTTACAAATAACCACGTTATAGATGGTGCAGATGAAATTTATGTAAAATTCTCAAATGGACGTGAATATCGTACAAAACTTGTAGGAACTTCGCCTGAAGTTGACATCGCTGTACTGAAAATTGATTCAAATGAGACTTTTAAACCATTAGAATTTGCAAATTCGGATCAAGTCCAAATTGGACAGTGGTCAATAGCCTTCGGAAATCCATTGGGATTGAACGACTCAATGACAGTTGGAATTGTAAGTGCTGCAGGACGTAGCTCACTTGGAATTGAAGAAATAGAAAACTTTATTCAAACAGATGCCGCTATCAATCAGGGAAATAGTGGAGGTCCATTAATTGACATAACAGGAAAAGTTATTGGAGTAAACACTGCAATTTATTCACAAAGCGGAGGAAGTGTAGGAATCGGATTTGCTATTCCGGCAAACTTGGCAATGACAGTAAAAGACTCAATTATCGCAAACGGTAAATTTGAAAAACCATATATTGGAGTAATTTTAGATAATTTAGATGAAAACAAAGTAAAAGCTCTTAACTTAAAATCATCAAATGGTGTATTCATAGGAAATGTTGTTCCAAATGGCCCAGCCGCAGCTGCAGGAATAACTAGAAATGATGTTATTACAGCTGTTGATGGAAAAAGTGTGAACTCTGCAGGTGCATTTGTTGGAGAAATAGCCGCTAAAAAAGTAGGACAAACTATAAAATTAACTGTCCTTAGAAATGGACAGTCAATAGAAATACCGGTAAAACTTATAAAAACTCCAAACGCTATTGAGCAGCAACGTATTATACAACAAAGACAGCAGCAGCAACTTGGAAGATAATAAAAAAGGCAAAAGAAGTATCCCAGTCATTGATTGGGATATTTTTTATAAAATTAAAGCAATAAAAAATGGAGAAAACTCTTTATCATAAGTTTAGCTCCATTTATTTTTTTATTTAGTTAATTCTTTTATTACTTCCAATGCTTTTTCGTAATCTGGATGTTCTGCAACTTCCTTCACATATTCTACATATTTAATAATTCCGTCTTTATCTACAATAACAGTTCCTCTTGACAATAATCTTAATTCTTTTATTACAAATCCATATTTTGTTCCAAAATCTAACTCTTTATGGTCTGAAGCCGTTAAAGCGTTTTTAATTCCTTTGTCTGCACAATATCTTCCTAATGCAAATGGTAAATCAGCTGAAATTGTAAGTAGCTGAACATCATCTCCAAAACTTGCAGCTTCCTGATTAAATCTAGCCAGCTGTAAAGCACATACTTCAGTATCAACTGATGGAAATACTGCTATTACGACAACCTTTCCTTTATAATCACTTAATTTTACTTCCTTTAATTCTGGTGATAAAACTGTAAAGTCTGGCGCTGCTTCTCCAGCTTTTACTTCTGTTCCCACAAGAGTTACAGGATTTCCCTTGAATGTTACTTTATTTTTTATTTCTGCCATTATTCCTTCTCCTTTACTTTAATAAGTATAATTTTTAATTTCAAATATTTGTAAATAATTTTCATTACTTTTAAAAGTAAGATACTATAGCTTTATATAAAAACAAAACTTAAATAGAACAACTATAATTGAAGAATTTGTTTTTAAAATAATTTGATTATAGTTTTTATATTTACAACTATCTGCTTTTTGTAATTATAACATATTTAAAATTATTTGTATAGAAAAATTATTTGATTTACAAATAATTTATTTCTTTTCTAAAATATGTGTCATACCTTGTTCCACGATATGCTTTATATGATCGTCTTCCAGCGAGTAATACACAATTTTCCCTTCTTTTCTATACTTAACAAATCTTCCTTGCTTTAGGACTCTTAGCTGATGTGAAATAGCAGATTGAGTCATTTTCAAAAGATTTGCAATATCGTATACGCACATTTCTTCTTGAAATAAGGCACTTAATATTCTCATTCTAGTTGTATCACCTAGTATCTTAAAAAAATCTGCCAAATCATACACAACTTCCTCTTCTGGCATCATTTTTTCGACCTTTTCCACAATATCCTTATGAATAGCCTTTATTTCATAATTTTCATTTTCTTCTTCCAGTATTTTATTCATTTTCCCTCCCAACTTTTGAGACATATATTGTTATTATACCATGTATTTAAATAAGTGCAAAATAAAACCTCCCCAGTTTAAACTAGGGAGGAAAAAGAAAGGAAAGGAAAGATTTATTGACTATGTTTTTGTTTTTTAATATGCAAGTATACTAAAAACAAAGAAAAGTATCACTACAATAACAAACATAGACATACAAAATTTCTTTCCCATTTTATATCTACCTCCTTTCGAAGTATTATCGGGGACGGCGAAGTCCCAATAGCATTATATCAAAAAAAATACCCTAGTTCAACACTAGAGTATCTTTTCCGCCTTTTATTTTTTCATACTTCGAAAGAAATATTTTCTTTTTTATTAAATTGATTATAGTATATATTTACAATTTTGTCAACCTTTTTTTGTAAATTAGGAACAATAGGTAAATTGCAAGTGTAAATGTCAATTTTGTTAAATTTATCTAAGATAAAAAAAAGAGAAAATTCGTTAAAAAATTGTTATAATGTAACAAAATTAATTTAGTATTTTTACTAAAAAAAGGAGCGAATTTATGAAAAGAAACAAATATAAATTATTAATTTTAGCCAGTATCACGGCTTTTTCTATTATTTCATTTGGATTATCTAACAAAAATATGACCAAAATACCTTCAAAACCTGATACTGAAGAAACATCTAAAAAAGCTGGTCTTACAATTTCGAAGGCAGAACTGGATGTTGTAGCTGATAAGATTTTTAAAAATGAAGCCGGTGGAAAAAAAGAAGATATTGTATATTGGAATATCGGAGAAGATTTTCCTTCTCTTGGAATTGGGCATTTTATATGGTACAGGGAAGGGCAAAGAGGAAAATTTGCAGAAAGCTTTCCACAGCTGGTAGCTTATTATAGGGCTCACAATATAAAATTACCTAAGATTATGGAAGAAAATGAATACTCGCCTTGGGCAAACAGAGATGAGCTTTTTAGACAAAAAAGAATTTTGAACAAGGATATTATTGAATTGACAAATTTTCTTTATAATACGAAGGATATTCAAGTTTCATTTATTTTTGAGCGTCTTGAAAATTCTTTGGAAAAAATGCTTGAAATTGCTGATAATCCAGAAAATGTAAAAAAACAATTTTACCGTGTTGCAAAATCTCCAAATGGCCTTTATCCTTTAATTGACTATGTTAATTTCAAGGGAGAAGGAACTACAAGAACAGAAACTTACAAGGGAGAAGGATGGGGGCTTCTTCAAGTCCTTGAAAATATGAAAGGAACTGAAAGCGGAAAAGCAGCTCTTGAAGAATTTAGCAATTCTGCAAAATTTGTCCTTGAAAGACGTGTAAAAAATTCTGATCCTGAAAAAAATGAGAAAAAATGGCTAGCAGGATGGTTAAATCGTTGTGATACATATAAAAATTAGATTTAATCAATTGAAAATTTTTAAAACAATATTTTATAGATAAATAAATAGTCTAAATTTTTATATTTAATTTTAATATAAGTTTAGACTATTTTTATTTGTATTTTATTACTTAAAATTCAGTAAAATATATTGTATTTAGAGAATCATTATTTATCCATAAAAAAAATTAATAGTAAAAAAATATTTTTATAAATAAATTTGCTTGCAAATATTACTATATATAAGATATAATATACATATATAAAATTTTAGCGAAAGGAAGCGAGTATGAAAAATATTTTAAAGTTTTTAATTAAAAGAATCGCAATGGGGCTTGTAACGTTGTGGCTAGTTATTACTATTACATTTTTTCTGATACATATGTTACCTGGTGATCCGTTTCAAAGTGAAAAAGCGATACCACCTAAAGTAAAGGAAAATCTAATGGCAAAATACCATTTGGATCGTCCACTTGGGGAACAATATGTTGAATATTTAAAAAATATAGCAAAAGGAGATTTAGGAGCATCCATGAAAGTTCGTGGAAGAACTGTTAATGATGTTATTAACAAAAGTTTTCTGACATCTGCAGATTTAGGAGCAAGATCTATTATATTTGCACTAGCTCTTGGAATTCCGCTTGGAATTATTGCAGCTCTTAAAAGAGGAAAATTTCAAGATAGGCTTTCAATGATTGTTGCAATAATTGGAATATCTGTTCCAAGTTTTGTATTGGCAGGACTTATGCAGAAGTATTTTGTTGATGTGCATAACGGTATTTTAATCGATAAGTTTAATCTACCTCTTGTAAGAATTTTATTATCAGGATGGGACAGACCTGAGAAAAAAATATTGCCAGTTATTGCACTTGGACTTTACACAGTAGCATTAATTGCACGTTTATTAAGAGATAAAATGATAGAGGTAATGGGACAGGATTACATAAGACTGGCTATTGCAAAAGGAGTAAAACCAAAAAATATCGTATTTAGACACGCTTTAAGAAATGCGATTTTACCAATTATTACAATAATGGGTCCAACAATTGCGGCAGTTCTTACAGGATCGTTTGTAATTGAAAAGATGTTTTCAATTCCTGGATTAGGAAAATATTTCGTTGACAGTATCAATGACAGGGATTATACAATGGTACTTGGAGTTACAGTATTTTATGCAATATTCCTAATCGTTATGATGATACTTGTAGATATTGTGTATGTTTTAGTTGATCCTAAAATTAAACTTGGAAAAGGAGATGAGGTATAGTGGCAGAAAATATAAAAAAAATCATAACTGAAAATGATTATATCCCAACACCTGAAGACTTTCAAATTGTAGGTCCTGACACCAATCAAAGCGAAGTAATCTACAAACCAAGTTTAACATTCTGGCAGGATGGATGGAGAAGATTCAAGAAAAATAAATTAGCTTTGTCATTTTTGGGAATAACTCTTGTTTTCTTATTTTTAGCAATATTTGGACAAAGTTTGACAAAATATTCTTATAGAGCTCAAGACTTATCAGCTAAATTTCTAAGTCCAGCAAAAGGGCTTGCAAAAGGACATTATTTAGGAACTGATAATTTGGGACGTGATTTATTTGCAAGACTTTCACAAGGAATAAGAATTTCAATGGAGTTATCGTTGATTACAGCTGCAATCTGTGTTGTTTTCGGAACAATCTATGGAGCTGTATCAGCATATTTTGGTGGGATTATTGACACTATAATGACTAGAATTGTGGAAATCTTACTAATTATTCCATCAATGATTTATATAATCTTGTTAATGGTTGTAATGGGAAACAGTGTAAAAACAATAATTATCGCAATGTCTCTTACAAGATGGTTAAATTATTCACTGTTAGTACGTGGAGAAGTCCTAAAAATAAAGGAAAATGAGTTTGTATTAGCTTCAAAATCACTTGGTGGAAACTTTTTATGGATAACTCTAAAACACTTAATTCCAAATACATTAAGTGTAATAATAATAAGACTTACAACAGATATACCAAACATTATCTTTACTGAAGCATTTTTAAGTTTCATTGGTCTTGGAGTACCAATTCCACAGGCTTCACTTGGAAATTTGGTATTTGATGGTTTCGTAAATATGACTTCATATCCATATTTATTCATTATTCCATCAGTTGTAATTTCATTAATTACATTGGCATTTAATATTGTTGGAGATGCTTTAAATGATGCATTAAATCCAAAATTAAGAGATTAAAAATTTAAAATTTTAAAAATTTTATAAAATTTACTATTCTATAATTTAATATTATTTTTCTTAATTTCATTTATTTTAGTTTATTTTAAGCAAGGGTATCAAACGCCATACCCTTGCATCCCCGCTTTACGCAAAACTTTCTTATAAAGAAAAAATAAAACTCGATTTTGAATATAAATTATTTTAATACGAATAATCATATATAATTCAAAATATGTTTCAAAATCTCAAACAGTTATTTTTTCTTTAACGAAATTTTGCTTTAATAATTAAATAGAAAAGTTAAATAAATTAAAAATAAATAGAGTTAATAAAGAAAAAGTATTTAGTTATAAAAGTTATGTAAAAACAATCCATATTAATACAGAGAGGATTAGAGAATGGGAAAAAAATTATTAGAAGTAAAAGACTTGAGTGTTTCTTTTAATACATATGCTGGGGAAGTTCAGGCTCTTAGAGGTATTAACTTTTCTGTGGATCGTGGAGAAACACTTGCAATCGTTGGAGAATCTGGTTCAGGGAAATCAGTTACTGTGCAGACGATTATGAGATTGATACCAATGCCGCCAGGGGAAATAAAAAATGGAGAAATTCTTTTTGATGGGGAAGATTTGGTAAAGGCTTCTCCAGAAAGAATGAGAGAACTTCGTGGCGGAAAAATAGGAATGATATTTCAAGACCCTATGACATCGCTTAATCCAACAATTAAAGTTGGAAAGCAGATTATGGAAGGGATTTTAATTCATAAGAATGTAACAAAGGAAGAGGCAAAACAGCAAGCTGTTGAAATGCTTAGAAAAGTTGGAATTCCTAAACCAGAAGAAAGATTTCATCAATATCCACATGAATTTTCAGGGGGAATGCGTCAAAGAGCAGTTATAGCCATTGCACTTTCGTGTGAGCCAGACTTGTTAATCTGTGATGAGCCGACAACGGCTTTGGATGTTACAATCCAAGCACAAATTCTAGATTTAATAAATGAACTGAAAAAAGAACTGAACATTGCTGTAATACTTATAACGCATGATTTAGGAGTAGTTGCTGAAACTGCTGACAGAGTAGTTGTTATGTATGCTGGAGAAAAATTAGAGGAAGCTCCTGTAAGAGAACTGTTTAAAAATCCAAAGCATCCTTATACTTGGGGACTTTTAAAATCATTGCCAAGATTGGATATGAAAATTGGGGAAAAACTGGCTTCTATTCCAGGGACTCCTCCAGATTTATTAAAACCGCCTGCAGGAGATCCATTTGCAGCACGTTCTGAATACGCAATGAAAATTGACTACGAAAGAAAACCTCCTATGATTGATTTAGGAAATGGACACCTTGTAAAATCTTGGCTTTATGTCGATGGTGCTCCAAAAGTAAAATCTCCTTTTGAGCAGGAAGCAGATAACAGAGAAGAGGAGGGGAAATAATGTCGTCTAATGAAAACAAAAAAGAAAAATTAATAGAAATGAAAAATTTAAAAAAATATTTTCCAATGAAAAAAAGACAAGTACTAAAGGCTGTAGAAAATGTTACAATGGACATTTACAAAGGTGAAATCCTAAGTCTTGTAGGAGAATCAGGTTCTGGAAAGACTACACTTGGAAGAACTGTCAGCAGACTTTATACAAAAACAAATGGAGATATTTTATTTAACGGAAAACCTATAGAAGATTATGGAAGAAAAGAATTCACAAAAAAAGTTCAGATGATATTCCAAGATCCGCAGGCTTCCCTTAATCCAAGAATGACTGTTGGAGATATTATTGCCGAAGGGATTGATATTCACAAACTAGCAGCTTCAAAACAGGAAAGAATGGAAAAAGTTTACAGCCTTTTGGAAATTGTTGGACTAAACAGGGAGCATGCGAGTCGTTTCCCTCATGAATTTTCTGGAGGACAAAGACAGAGAATCGGTATTGCAAGAGCATTAGCAGTTGATCCAGAAGTATTAGTGTGTGATGAACCAATTTCAGCTCTGGATGTGTCAATTCAGGCACAAGTTGTAAATTTATTAAAGGACTTGCAAAAAGAAAGAAATTTGACTTTACTATTTATCGCACATGATTTGTCAATGGTAAAATATATTTCAGACAGAGTAGCAGTTATGTATCGTGGAAAAGTAGTAGAACTGGGAACTCCAGAAGTTGTTTACAGCGATCCTGTTCATAGCTACACAAAGTCTCTTATTTCCGCTGTACCAATAGCAGATCCTGATTTCAAGAAAACATCAAAAATTGATATGGATGAATCATATTTAAGAAGTCCAATGGGAGATGCTTCTGAAATAGGTATTATCCCTGAAACTCCTGAATTAACTGAATATAAGCCAGGACACTTTGTGGAAACTTCTTTCTTAAAGGAAAAAGGACTTATTTAAAAAATATTTTAATGTTTCAAAATAATTTATTTATAAAAAATCAAAATTTTAGAAAGGAAATATCAGAATTATGAAAAAAAGTTTTTTAGTATTTTGTTTACTTATATCAATGTTTATCATCTCTTGTGGAAAATCTGGCAATGATGGTAAATCAGCAGCATTTAACATTGAAGCTGAACCAACATCTTTAGATCCCCAACTTTTAACTGATATCAGTGGATTTATGGTTGCAAATATGACTTATGAGCCACTTGTAAGGCTAAATGAAAAAAATGAAGTTGTTCCTGCTGGAGCTGAAAGCTGGACTAAATCAGAAGACGGAAAAGTATGGACATTTAAAATCAGACAAGGAATGAAATGGAGCAACGGAGATCCTGTTACAGGAAAAGACTACTTTAACGGAATCAAAAGAGGAATCGATCCTAAAACTCGATCTGAATATTCAATACTTACTTTCTACATTGAAAATGCAGAGAACTTTAATAATGGAACTATAAAAGACTTTGGACAAGTTGGAGTAAAATTAAAAGACGACTATACACTTGAATTTACTTTATCAAAACCTGCACCATTCTTTATAAAAACATTAATTATGCCAGTTTACTTCCCAGTTAATGAAAAAGCATTGGCCACTAATGGCGAAGCGTACGCAACTGAAGCTGATAAATCAATTTATAATGGGCCATTTATAATGGAAGAATGGGAACATAATAGTAAAGTTGTTATGAAGAAAAATCCTAATTACTGGAATGCTCAAAATATAAAATTAGACACTCTTACAGCAACAATTGTAGCAGATCTTGATGCCGCTACAAATTTCTTTGAAAATAAAGAGTTAGATTTAACAAGAATTTCTGTAGAAAAGATGGAAAGTTACAAAGGAAAACCAGAATTACATACAGTTCCTGATGGAAGAGTATACTATTTTGGATTTAATCGTTCAAATCCTGTGTTAAAAAATATAAAAATTAGACAGGCATTATCTCTTGCAATAGATAGAAAACTGCTTGTTGACAGTGTTCTAAACGGAGTTGGACTTCCTGCTTCAGGAGTTGTTGCACTTGGAAACGCTGGAGAAAAAGGTGACTTTAGAAAAGAAGCTGGAGATTTATTTGCACAATTCTCAAACATTACTCCAAAACAGTTGTTTGATGAAGGATTAAAAGAATTAAATATTACTCCTGCTCAAGTTAAGTTAAAATTAACTGTTGACGAAAAAGGAACTGGTAAAAAAGAAGCTGAATTTTACCAAGCTCAATGGAAAGAAAAATTAGGTATTGATGTGGAAGTGGAAGTTCTAACTACTAAAGAAAGAATCGCACGTGCAAAAGCTGGAGAATTTGACATAGTAAGATACGGTTGGGGACCTGATTATGCAGATCCTATGACTTACCTTGAAATTTTCCACTCAAAATCAAAAGATCTTAATTTTGCTAAATATTCAAATCCTGAGTATGACAAATTAATTGACTTGGCTAAAGTTAACCAAGATAATAAAACTAGAATGGATGCGATGAAAAAAGCAGAAAAATTATTATCAGATGACTTTACATATTCAGCACTTTACTATCAAGTAGGGGTATATTTAATAAATCCTAACTTAAAAGGTGTTGTTTTACGTTCGGTTGGAGATTCTGTAGACTTTTACAATGCTTATATTACAAAATAATTTTATTTACTAATTTAATACGCCAAAAGAAAGGGTGAGTGCAGGTATGAAGAAAATATTACTAATCTTTACAATATTACTGGCTTTCGTAATTTCATGCGGAAAAAACGGAGATTCAGAAACATTGAAACTCAACTTAAAAGAAGAAGGGAAATCTTATGATCCACAGCTTGCAAATGATTCAACGGGAGAATTTGTGGATTCACTTATTGCTGAAACATTAACAAGACAGGCAGAAGATGGAAAATCTATTCCTGGTGTGGCAGAAAAATGGGAACACAACGAAAATTCAACAGTGTGGACATTCCACTTGAGAAAAAATGCAAAATGGAGCAATGGTGATCCTATTACGGCAAAAGACTTTAGAGATGGTTGGGTTAGAGCATTAAAACCTGAAACAGCAGGAGAATATGCAGACAAATTATTTTACATAAAAAATGCTGAACAATTTAATGCAGGAAAAATTAAAGATGAAAATCAGCTTGGTATAAAGGTTATCGATGATTACACACTAGAAGTAACATTGAACAATCCTCTTACCTACTTTGATTCGATTGTAAGAATTCAGACTTATGCTCCTCTAAACAAAAAATTCTATGATAAAGTAGGAGAAAAATATATGACATCTCCTGAAACATCAATTTCATCAGGTGTATATGTAATAAAATCTTGGACAAGAGATTCAGAAATTGTATTCGAAAAAAATGAAAACTACTGGAATAAAGATAACATCAAATTAAAATCTATAAAGATGTTATTTATAAATGATCCTAATGCCAGCGTAAATGCTTTTAAAAATGGAGAAATTGACTCAACAAACATCTCTATTGAGCAGGCTAAGGAATTTAAGAATGACAAACGTAAACTGCTTACAAAAGATGGTTCTGTCTGGTATATGACATACAACATGAAAAATAAAATTCTTGCGAACAAAAAAATTAGACAAGCTTTATCACTTGCTGTAGATAGAGAAAAATTAATTACAGATGTACTTGATAATACAGGAGAAGCTGCTTACACTTATACAACAAAAGGTGTTGGAATCAACGGTATTTCAAAAGATTTCTCTGAAGAAGCAGGAAAAATTTTCCCAGCTTACAATCCACAAAAAGCAAAACAATTGCTAGCAGAAGGATTAAAAGAGCTAGGATTACAAAAATTGCCTGATTTAACAATGATTTTCAATGATTCTGGAAATAATAAGGTTATTTCTGAATATATTCAGGAAAGTTTAAGAACAAATTTAGGAGTAAACCTTAAAATTGAAGGAATGACATTCCAATCAAGACTAGATAAAATGCAACACAGAGATTATGAAATCGCCCTTGCAGGTTACAACGGAGATTACAACGATGCAATCACTTACTTAGATAGATTCCTGACAAAAGATGGAAATAATTTTTCAGATTACTCTAATCCTCGTTACGATGAACTTGTGAAAAAAGTTAAAAGTTCTGGAAATCAGGAAGAAAGAGTTAAGAATATGATTGAAATGGAAAGAATAATTGCAGAAGATATGCCTGTGGGACTACTTTACTATAGACAAAATACAAAATTATTAAATCCAAGAGTTCATAACATTGTATTTAGTCCAATAGGAAAAGATTTCGTTTTGGATAATACTTATATAAAATAATAAATAAAATTGTTTAATTTTGAAATTATTCAATAAATTTAATATAAAATTTTGAAGGAGAAAACTGTTATGAAAAAAATATTAGCTATGTTAATGATGCTGATTTTCGTTATTTCTTGCGGGAAAAGTGGCGGAAATAGCAAAACGTTTACTTTAAATCTGACGGATGAGCCAAAATCTATTGATCCGCAAATATCAACAGATATTGGTGGAGGAACTGTCAATGATCTTTTAATGGAAGGATTGACTAGAAAAGGAAAAAATGGAACATTTGAACCAGGACTTGCTAAAAGCTGGGATAAATCAGCTGATGGATTAAAATGGACATTTCATTTAAGAGATAATCTAAAATGGAGCAATGGTGATCCAATTACTGCCCAAGACTTTAAAAATGGATGGCTTCGTGCATTAAAACCTGAAACAGCTTCTGAATATGCATACATGCTTTATCCAATAAAAAATGCAGAAAAATATAATAAAAAAGAAGGAACTGCAGAAGAAGTTGGAATAAAAGTTATCGACGATAAAACTTTGGAAGTAGAGCTTGGAACTCCAGTTCCATATTTTGACAGCCTTGTAGCATTCAAAACTTACATGCCATTAAATCAAAAATTCTTTGATGAAACAAAAGATTCATATTTTACAGAATCTGAAAAAACAATATCTTCAGGTGCCTATACAATGGAAAGCTGGACACATAGCTCAGAAATAGTATTCAAAAAAAATCCTAATTACTGGGATGCGCCTAATGTAAAAGTTGAAAATATTGTGTACAAAATAATACCTGATAATAATTCAGCATTAAATGCATTTAATAACAAGGAAGTAGATGTAACTTCAATTACAGCTGAACAAGCAAAAGGATTTAAGGATAATCCAAAAATGGTTTCAAATAATGATGGATCAGTATGGTATCTATTATTTAACTTTAACAACAAAACACTAGCAAATGTAAAAATTAGAAAAGCTCTTCTTATGTCAATCGACAGAGATGGTTTAGTAAAAAATGTATTAAATGGATATGGAACAGCAGCAAAAACTCTTGTTCCAAAAGGAATAGGAATAAAAGGATTGAATGGCAAGGACTTTACAGAACAAGTTCCTACTTCAACATTAACATACAATCCTGCGGAAGCTAAAAAATTATTAGCAGAAGGACTGAAGGAAACAGGAGCAGCAAAATTCCCTAATATGTCAATGCTAATTAATGAAAGTGGAAATAATAAAGTCATTGCAGAATACATTCAGGAACAATTAAGAAAAAATTTAGGTATTGAATTAAATCTGGAAATAATAACTGCTCAGGAAAGATTCTCAAGAATGAAACAAAAAAACTTTGACTTAGTTCTTGCAGGATGGTCTGGAGATTATCCTGACGCAATTACATACTTAGATTTATTTGAATCAACAGGTGGAACTAACTATGGTTCATATAAAAACCCTCAATATGATGCTTTAGTTAAAACTGTCAGAGGTACAGCCGATCAAAATGTCAGAATTCCTGCACTTGTTAAACTTGAAGGATTAGTTGCGGAAGATTTACCGGTTGGTGTGCTTTTCCACAGAGAAAAACAATATTTAGTTGATGAAAGAGTTCAAGGACTTGGATTTGTTGCAGTTAGTGGAGAATACTATTTCGGAAATCTATCATTAAAATAAGTTAAATTATAGGGGGTATCGTGTTATACCCCTTATTTAGTAGTTTAAAATTTTACAGAAATATCTAAAAATAGGAGGAAATAAATCAATGAAAAAACTGTTTTTGATATTGACATTGCTAATGTTTGTACTTTCGTGCGGAAGTAAAAATGGAAGTAATGGAAATACATTTACATTAAATATAGTAACTGAACCATCGTCAATTGATCCGCAAATAACAACAGACGTTCCTGGTGGAACTGTTGATGAATTAATTTTAGAAGGTCTTTTAAGAAAAGACAAGACTGGTAAATCTGTTGCTGGTATTGCTGAAAAATGGGAAAAATCAGAAGATGGACTTGTTTGGACGTTCCATTTAAGAGACGGTGTGAAATGGAGCAACGGAGATCCTGTTACTGCAAAGGACTTTAAAGCTGGATGGCTTCGTGGATTAAATCCTGACACAGCAGGAAGTAATGCAAGTATGTTATTTGTAATAAAAAATGGAGAAAAATACAATTCTAAAAAAGCTTCAGAAAATGAAGTTGGAATAAAAGTTGTTGATGATAAAACATTACAAGTAACTTTGGAAGCACCTACTCCATATTTTGATGATTTAGTTACGTTCAAATCATTTATGCCGTTAAACCAAAAATTCTACAACGAAGTAAAGGATAAATACTTTACAGATGCTGAATATACAATTTCAAACGGTCCTTACACTATGGAAAGCTGGACTCACGACTCAGAATTAAAATTCAAAAAAAATCCTAACTACTGGGACGCATCTAATGTAAAAACTGACAATGTCGTATTAAAAATAATCGCTACAGATTCAGCTGTTAATGCTTTTAAAAACAAAGAAGTTGATGTAACTGCTATAACTTTTGAACAAGCAAAAGAATTTGCTGGAAAACCAGAACTTGTAAAAGCTGATGATGGTGGAATTTACTACTTACTATTCAACACAAAAGAAAATGTATTTAAAAATGCAAAAGTAAGACGTGCAATAACTATGGCGATAAATAGAGATGAACTTATAAACAAAGTTCTTGAAGGCTCTGAAAAAGCGACTAAAGCATTCACTCCAACTGGAATTGGACTAAACGGAATTGCAAAAGATTTCGCACAGGAAGTGACAACTGACCAGCCTAAATTCAATGTTGAAGAAGCTAAGAAATTACTAGCAGAAGGACTTAGAGAAGAAGGATTAACAGAACTTCCAAGATTTGAAATTTTATTTAATGACACAGGAAGCAGAAAAGCTATTGTAGAATACATTCAAGAAAACTTGAGAAATAACTTAGGAGCAAATGTCGAATTGGATGTTGTAACAGGTAAGGAACGTGTTGAAAGAACTAAAAAACGTGATTATCAAGTTGCTCTTATGAACTGGACTGGAGATTTCCTAGATCCAATCACATATTTAGATTTATTTGAAAGCACAAACGCAAACAACCGTGGAGATTTCAAAAACGCAAGATATGACGAATTAACTAAAATTGTAAAAAGCTCTGCTGATCCAAAAGTAAGAGTTCCTGCAATGCTAGAAATGGAAAAACTTATCTCTGAAGAACAGCCAGTTACAATCTTATTCCAAAAACAAAAACTTTACTTAGTAAATCCAAAAGTTAAAAATCTAGGATTTGTATCAATTGGTGGAGAGTTCTTTATAAGAGATGTTGTAATGAATTAACTTAACGTAAGGGCATCACATGCTATGCCCTTGCAATTTTGATTGAATAATTATTTTAATTAAATTAGTGAATATTTTAATAAAAAGGAATATAATTTTATGAAAAATAAATTTATCCTGCTGGACAGAGATGGTGTAATAAATGTAGAAAAATCATATTTATATAAAATCGAAGATTTTGAATACGAAAAAAATGTAATTAAAGGACTTAAGGAATTACGTGATTTAGGCTATAAATTTGCGATTATAACAAATCAGTCTGGAATTGCGAGAGGCTATTACACAGAAGAAGACTATTTAAAATTACAGGATTTTATTGAAAAAGATTTGCTAAAACATGGGATAAAAATTGAAAAATCATATTTTTGCCCACACCATCCAAATGGAACTAGAAAATATGGTATTGAATGTAACTGCCGAAAGCCAAATACTGGTAATTTTGAACTAGCGATAAATGAATTTAATATTGATACTAAAAATTCTTTTATGATAGGCGATAGGCCAACTGATTTGATTCCAGCAGAAAAACTGGGGATTACTCCTGTTTTAATAAAAACAGGCTATGGCTTGAAAAGTTTGGAAAAACTTGAAGAAACAGGGTTAAATCCTGTAATTGTAAATGATATTCTAGATTTTTCAGAAAAATTGAAAAACAAAAAAATAATTATCAAGTAAAAATATAAAAAAGGTAAATTTACCTTCCTTATAAATGAAAAAGTTCTAATCTTTATTGACTAGAACTTTTTTTACTATCTTTATTTTAGTGTTATTATTATTTTTTCAAATAATCCATCTTCAGTATATTTCTTAGGCTCTATTCCTACTTTTAATCCATATTTTTCAATAGTTTTTGTGGTAACAGGACCAATAGATGCTATAACTTTATTTTTCAGAATTTCTTTTATTTCCTCATTTTCACTCAAGTTTATGCTATCAGCAAAGGCTTTAAAGGTTGAAGAGCTTAAGAACATTAAGATGTCGCTTTCTTTTATATATTTTTCTGCTTTTTCCTTTTCCACTTCAACTTTCTGAGTTTTATAAACTACAAGTTTTTCATAATTTCGGTTGTATAAATCTGAATATTTTTTTTCATTTACTGGAGAAATGTCAGATACTATAAACAGTATTTTTTCTCCTTCCTTAGTAAAATTCACACTTTCGCTAGCCAGTCTTTCTACCGTGTATTCTTGTGGATAAAAATCTGGAATTATTTTATATTTTTCAATTTCTTCAGCAGTTTTTTCTCCCACTACACCTATTTTAACATTTCCTAAAGCACGTATATCCTTTACTTTTCTCATAAATCCAATAACAGAATTTATGCTATTAAATAAAAGAGTACTGTATTCCTTCAAATCAGGCATTTCAAAATCGACATATTCTATATTAATAAATGGAAGGCTCAAAGCCTGTCCGCCAAGTTCATTTATTTTATTTGATATATTTTGTTGTTTTTCCCTATTTCTTGTAACAAGAATATTTTTCCCAAATAACGGCTTATTCTCAAACCATTTCATTTTTTCCCGCAAATTCACCACTTCTCCAATTAAAATAATGGCAGGTGATTTTACATTATGTTCTTTTACTGTATTTACTATTGTTTCCAATGTTCCTGTGTAAGTTTTCTGTCTTGTCGTTGTTCCATCTTTTATTATTGCAACAGGGGTTTTTGGATTTTTTCCGTTATTTATTAAATTTTCTGCTATTTTTTCAAGATTGCTTAATCCCATTAAAAAAACCAAAGTTCCTTCCAATTTTGCAATAACTGAAAAATCAAGCTCTATTCCATTAAATTGCGTATGTCCAGTAAATACATGAAAAGAAGTATTAATTCCTCTATGAGTAACAGGAATTCCAGCATAAGCTGGCACAGCGATTGAAGAAGTTATCCCTGGAATTACCTCAAAATCTATATTTTCAGCAACTAAAGCCTCTATTTCTTCCCCCCCTCGTCCAAATACAAAAGGATCTCCTCCTTTTAGTCTTAGAACTTCAAGTCCTTCTTTACCTTTTTCAACTAATTTATTATTTATTTCTGCCTGCAATTTTCCTCCAGCAGTATTTTCTTTTCCCATATAAATTAATTCTACATCAGATTTTGCATACTGTAAGATATTTTCATTTACAAGCCTGTCGTAAACAATGCAGTCCGCTTTTTCTATCACGTTTTTCAATTTTAAAGTTATAAGCCCCTCATCTCCACAGCCTGCTCCTGCGATATAAACTTTACCTTTTTTCATTTTTCATCTCCTCTTTTTTTATTTCTTCAGCCAATTTTTGTGCAGTTTCCTTTGGATTTTCTCTATTTCCTTCAACTTCTTTAAATATTCTGATTCCGTCATCATTAAACATTCCCTTTAATTTTAATGTATTTCCTTCAATAACCGATGAACAGCCTATCGGAGTATGGCATCCTCCATCAAAAATTTTTGAAAATTCTCTTTCAGCTTTACACATTATCGTAACTTCATCATCATTTATAATTTTCAGAAGATTTAGTATTTTATTATCATTTTCCCTGCATTGAATACACAAAATCCCTTGTCCTGGTGCCGGCATAAATGAATCTGTATCAAAATATTCAGTAATTCTGTTTTCTAGCCCAACTCTTTTTAATCCAGCCGCAGCCAGCACAATCGCATCATATTCCCCATCATCAAGTTTTTTGAGCCTTGTGTGAATATTACCTCGAATTGCTTTTATCTTTACATCATTTCGCAAATTCAAAAGCTCCTTTTCCCGTCTCATGCTCCCTGTCCCAATTACAGAATTTTCATCAAGTTCTTTTAATTTTTTTCCATTTTTTGAAACAAGCACATCACGGTTGTCTTCCCTCATTGGAAAGCATGCGTTTAAAAGTCCTTCCGGAGTGTTCTGCGGCATATCCTTTAACGAATGTACCGCCAAATCTATTTTATTTTCCAGCATTTCCTTTTCGATTTCCTTCACAAACAAGTCCTTTTGTGTAGTTCCTTTTATTTTTGTAAAGTCCCTTAAATCTTTATCTCCCTTTGTAACTATAACTTTCAGTTCTATTTCCAGTGGACTTTTTTTCTCAAACCCTTCAATTTCGCAAAAACTCTCATTTTCTCTTAATTCATCATATTTTTTAATAAGCATTTCCTTCACTTTTTCTGCTTGTGCAAGTGCCAAGATGCTTCCTCTCGTTCCAATAATTATTTTATTCGATTTCATCCATTTTCACCCATCTCAATATTTTTCTGATTTGTATATTTTCTTCTTTTTTCAAGTTTTTCCGCTATTTTTTTCAACTGCTCCTCAATAATATAAGAATATTTTTCTACAATTTCATCCCGTTTTTCCACATTTTTATTATATTCATCCCAAATATCCTCCAAATGATAAAGCGAAGCATTTTCAAACTCCCCAATACTTGCCTCAATATCTCTAGGAACGGCTAAATCAAGGAAAAACCGTTTTTTTCCATCATTCAAAATATTTTGAATTTTCGCTGTTTCAAGAATCAAATGTGGTGCAGAAGTGGCACTTATTACAATATCCATATTTTTTATAACATTATATTTCTCGTTAAATTCTGCTGTCTGAACGTCTGGATACACTTTCTGCAATTCAATTGATCGTCGTAAACTTCTATTTGTCATTGTCAAATGGCAATTATTCATTTTGTGAAGAAGTGCAAGAATTGACTGGCTCAAATCTCCCACTCCAATTACAAATATTTTTTTATTTTCAAGGCTCTCAAATTTTGTTCTTATAAATTTTACAGCTATCGAATCAAGTGAAATATTTTTTTCATTTATCTTGCTTTCCGCCCTAAATCTTTTCCCAGTTTCTATCGCCTGATTAAACATTATATTCAAAAATGAAGATGTAATATTTTTATCAAGAGCGTCAAAATATGCTTTTTTAAGCTGTACAAGAATCTGATCCTCTCCCTTTATTATTGAATCCAGCCCACAAATCACCCGCAACAAATAATTCACGGCTTCAGCACCTTTATAGTCCTTCATCTTATCAATTCTAAAATCCCTCTTTAAACTCTCAATTTCAAATTCCTTGCTAACATCCAAATAAAGCTCTATCCTAAGGCAAGTTTCAACAGCCACATACCCCCTTATAATCCTTTTTTCCAAATACTCCCTCAAAACATGTCTATACCCCTCTTTTACAAACTTTTCCCTTTCTTCCAAACTCAAATTTTTATAACTAAAACTTAGAATATAAAAATTTTTTACTAAATTTTCCTTCATTCTTTTTTTCTCTCCGTTTTTTTATTTATTTTTCAGTTGCAGATTTTAAATTTTTTAAAAGAAATTCTTTTAGCGTAGGAAATTTTGTTATATATTTTAAATTTTCAATATTAATTACTATTTTCCCTTCTTTTCTTGAAGAATTTTGATAAATAAAACTTTTTCTGCTTTCACATAATTTTTTTTGATTCAAATTTAAAATTTCTATTGTTTTCATTGCCATTTCATACTCTATTCCATTTTCATATTTTGGAATTATTTCGCCTGTACTAATACTATATTCAAAATAATCTCTAGGATTATATTCAACTGGATTCACAAAATTATCATCCCATTTGTTCCCTTTTGTTGAACCACAAGTTTGATTTTCAAGACAACCAGTCAAAAAATTACTGTAATTATGAAACAACTTTGGAAATTTATCTTTAGGTTTTATATGCTCAATTTGACTTTTCTCAACAGAAATCTGTCTTTCACAATAAGGACAAAAATAATTTCCATCTATTTTCTGCTCATTTTCAAGCATATACTCTTTTAGTTTACCCTTTATTTCAAAATCGAAATCTTTCCAGCTTTTCGGATTACTTTTCTTTTTAAATTCCGTAAAAAACTCTGGCTCATTGTTTTTATCTACTTTCAGCATTTTTTCTCCCCTTTTTTATTTGCAAATCCATATCCACTAAAAATAAATCTCTATCGTCTTCTCCTAGAATATTTTTTATTTTACTGTATTTTCTCTCAAATTCAGAATTTTCATAATTGTCATTCCTAACCATTTCTTTTACTTGATTAAGAAGTTCATGGACACTAGGATTTCTATCTGTTTCAAGCCCCATTATATCTTCCAGTATTCTTTCCATAGTCTGTCCATACGAATTTCCAAAATTTTCTCCAGTTCTAACTTCCACAGCACCATTCTTATTTTTTACTAGCAAAATTATATTTTCTTTTTCCACACTTCCTAAAATATGCGGAGAATGTGTTGCCAAAATTATCTGATTATTTTTACCAATTTTTTTATAAACATCAATAATTTTTTGTTGCCACTTTGGATGTAATGAAAGTTCTGGTTCATCAATCATAATTATGGAATTTTCAGGCTCTAGCATTTTTATTGCCAAAGTCCGTAAAAACAACTGCTTTTCCCCTGAAGAAAGTTCATTTATCCCAAATTTTTTTCCACTAGAATCTGTAAAAATCGGCATACTATTCTCATCTTTTGATATTTCTGAAAGTTTCACATCCAACTCTAAGATTTCAAAAATCCCATTAATTTCCGCAAAAACTTTTTTTCTAACTTGTCCCATTGTCAAATCTTCCTCTTCATTCGCAACTTTTGAAATCCGAGTCGCAATATAGGATGGAATATCCTTAATTTCGTATGAATCTACGATATTAATAAAATTATATTCTTTTTTCAAATTTGTTTGAGCTTTTTTTATTTCTTCAAAATTAATCTCAGTTGGAACATAAATTATTTTGGGAAATATTTTTAATTTTTCAAAACTTCTGCTTATTATTTTTGAATTATAATTTCGATTTTCTGTTTTATTGTGTCTGTAATCATAATTATAAAATTTTATATTTCTCAAACAATCTGTAAATTCAATATCCTTTTGTGCTTCTTTTTCAACTTCTGTCAATCCTTCACTATCCATAAGACTTTCCAAGACTTCTATTTCATTTTCTTCATAAAACAATTCCACATTAACAGCTTTGCTTCTAAACATTTCAAACCAATAACGAATACTTTCCAAAACTCTAGTTTTCCCACTCCCATTAATCCCAGCCAGAACTATCAAATCCAAAACTTTTCCTTCTGACTCAAAGTTTATATTTAAGTTTTCAAGTCCGTTGTACTCTTCTATGTGAAGATTTTTTATTTTCATTTGTGGTCACTCCTTTCTCTATTTTTTAAAAATTTTAGGATTTCATCTTTAATTGCTCTATTTAAATATCGTATATTTAAATAATTATCCACATCAATCTTTTTTATTATTTCTTCTATATCTTCTTTTAATATTTTTTTATTATACTCATCATTATACTTTTTGATAATTTTTTTTAATCTATCATTTAAATATTTTATTTTGTCTTCTCGTGTTAATAATTCAAAGTAATACACTAAATCAAACCTGCTTCTTAATTCGGGAGAAAATACAGATGTAAATTTTTCTTTTTTTACATTTGATGTAAAAATAATAATATATCCATCTAAATCGTATTCTTTCCCTTGTGAATTAGTTGCTTTTCCAGTTTCTAGCACTTCTAAAAAATAATTAAATATTTTTTTATCAGCTTTTTCAATTTCATCTATTAAAATTATTCCTACATCTGTTTTATCAAGTTTACTAAATAATTCTCCATTTTCACTTCCAACAAATCCTCTTGGACTACCAATTAAACTATTCAAAGCATCTTGGCTACTGTAATTTCCTAAATTTATCTTAACTAAATTTGAATTATTATTGGTTTTTAAATTATTATAAATAATATTTGAAACTTCCGTTTTTCCTATTCCAGAATGTCCCATCAAAAAAAATGATAAAATTTTAGTTTCTCCTATTTTATTAAACATTCTATATTCTTCTATACTATTTTTAAAATCCTCTTTGAAAGCATCATGTCCATATAATTCCTGTTCAAATTTTTCAAAAAAACTTTTTAGCTCGTCATCTCTTATATCAATTATTCGTTTTACTCCTGTTTCATAATTATCTGTATTCTCATTATTTTTATACTCTGTAACTTTATCAAAGCAATATTTAAATTGTTCCAATAGAGTATTTTTATATTTAGAATTACATACAAATAGTATATCTTTCTCATCCATAAAAAAATTATTATTTCTTACTTCAAATAAAATATTTTCAAAAGAATACAGTAAGTTTTCATTATCTTTAACTAAAGAACACCAAGAACTAATGTCTATTGCTATTTTTGTATTTAACTGTAGATTATTTCTTTTAATACGAGTATCTAAGTTAGATAATGAAATAAACTTATATTTCTCATACTCTTGTTTCAATTCTTTAAAATTTTTTTCAGAATAGGTAATAACTTCTAAAAATTTTTTTTCGTTATTTATCTCATCTTGTATTTCTAAGTCTTCAATACAATATTCCAATTTTTCCATAATAATTTTTTTATAACGTATATCACATATAAACACTAAATCTTCATATTGAATATTTAAGCTGTCTTCATCTATTTCATCATCTAAAGATATTTTTTCTAAATTTGCTTCTAATATATTCATGAAAATTTCTGTTTCCCACGAACTTATTTGACCTAATGCAATTCTTTCACACAATGAATTTATATCTAATGCTATCTTTTTTGATTTTTTCAACTCATCATAATTATAATTTTCTATTTTATTTATATATTTAATAAAACTATATAATTTAAAGCCTCTAGTTATTAAAGTATTTTTTAATTCTTGACCAAACTTTTTTGATGAATACAATAATACCTTTTTTCTCATTTTTTTCTTCCTTTTCTTCTTTTAAAGTAATGTTTTGAATAATTGCTAATAAATCGATAAAAATAATTTCTTTATTTCCTTCCATTTTTTGTTCTTTTTTAGTTTTTTTTTGACTATTTTTTATCACACTATCATTAGTAGCTTCATTTTCCATAAAATAATCAAAAGTACTCATTAAATTTTTCCCTTTTATTTTTCCTTTATAAATTCCTACTAATGTAACCTCTCCAATCAATAAATCTTCTATATTGTAATCATTTTCAAACTCATTTTCAAATAAAAAAGGTATCTTTATCCTAAATTCCTCTTCATTTTTTTGATTTAATAAAGGTAAAGTACCTTTTAATCTATATGAATAATCTTTTAAAATGGCTTTTGAAAGTTTATTAAAATCATACTCATCTGTTTCAGATACTTTAATTCCTTCTAAAAAATTATTTTTTATTAATCTCGCAACTCTTAACTCTTCTTCATTAATTAAATCTAACTTGATATTATTTAATTTTATTAGACTGCCAATTTTATAATCTTTTAATTCTCCATCATGAAATTCAATTGATTTTTCAACAACTTCTGCTAGTAAAGTTGATTTTGTATTTTTTATTTCTAATGTTTCTAACATTCTTAAAGTTTCACTATTTTCAACTTTTCTTTGAAAGTTATTTTTAGTTTCAACAGAAATAGCTTCAATATTTACTTTTGCATTTTCAGACTGTGAAAATTCTTGTTGAGTATTATTAAAATTTGTATTTTCAACATTTCTACCTATTTTTAATGTGTTATTGAATAACATTCTAATTTCAAAAACTTTGCTATAATTTATATAATATATATTAAACATTTCTATTTTTCCCCTTCTATTATTTTTATTTCCTCCTCATTCAACCCATACAGCTCATAAACCATCCCATCAATCTCTTTATCCGTTTTTGTAATTTCATTGTTTAATGTTTCTGCTTTTGATTTTTCTGCAATGAAATAATCCTCCCAATCAGCTTTTTGCGAAAGGCTTAATTTCACTTTTACTTTTGATAACTCTTTTATAAATTCATCAAAATTCAATAAATACCAATTTTGTAATTTAGTAGAAATTTTTTCTAAACCAAGTTCTCTCATAATCATTCGTTGGAATTTTTGTGAAATTTCTTGAAGATTTTTGTTTAAAAATAACATTTTATCAGCTTTTTTGATAAAAGGCTGTTGATTTATATTTTCTATATTAACTAGTGGAATATTTTCAAAAGCTATTTTGGTTAAATTAGTATTTGATTCTCCATAATATAAATTATAAAAATAGCTAATTAATCTAGAATTCAAAATTGTTAAATAAAATCTTACATCATCTTTTTTATTTTTCAAATTAACTAAATTTGCATTCGGAAATATAATTTTTTTATTCAAGTCTATTGTTGCAAATATTTTATTTCTATTTTGACCAACTATTCTTTGAAGTATTATTTTAGGAGAAAAATGCCACTCTTTCGTTGTTTTATCAATATTTTTTATATAAACATATTTATTTACTTTATCAGTAAAATATCTATGAATATCTCTACCCTCCAAGTATTCAGAACAATTATTAATAATATTATTTTTTATTGCTTCTTCTTTAGTAAATATCCCTTTTTCTATTTCTGTTAAACCTATTTTTATTTTTTTAGGAATACTCATCCATCCCTTATGCAATTCTAGGTAATTCCCAAATCTTAAACTATTTTTTAGTAATTTGTTTAAAATTAAATTTATATTAACTATTATTTTATTATTATACTTCATTAATATCTCTTCTTGACTGAGTTGAATATTATTTTTTAAACTTTCTTTCAAATATAAATTATTTACATTTCTATTTGATACTCTTAAATTTACAAAATTCTTATCTATTTTTTTATTTAAAATAAGAATAGCTGTTTCCGTATTAACTTCTTCAAATGGATAAAATCTATATGGAAAATCAATTATTTCAATAATTTTAGTTTTTTCTAGTAAATATTTTCTTAATAATTCAAAACTTGTATTTGTAAAATAAGAATCAGGTGTAATAAATCCTAGATAACCTTTATTTTTCAACAATTCATTTATTGATTTATATATAAATATTTCATATAAATCCATTTCAGAAAATAAAATTTCTTTGTATTTATCCCAGTAATAATTTCTGTCATTTGCTGGTATTTGTTTTGTAGAAACATACGGCGGATTCCCCACAACAACATCAAATCCACCATTTTTAAACACTTGCGGAAACTCTTTTTCCCAATCAAATGCCAATTCCCCCGCAATCTCAACATCATCAATCAATGAATTTCCACATTTTATATTGTTTTCAAGTGTTGCAAGTGTTTTATTTTTATCGGCTGTTTTTAGCCATAATGATAATTTCGTAATTTCTACACTTTCCTTATTCAAATCCACTCCAAAAATATTATTTTGTAAAATTTCTCTTGTCGTATCTGAAAACAAATCTTTTGTTCCCATCAAATCAAAAATTTTATCATTTAAATAATTGTTGTAATTTAATAAATATTCAAAGGCTGTGATTAGGAATGCTCCGCTTCCGCAAGCTGGATCTACAATTTTTATATTTTTTACAGCCTCTCTGTATTTTGTCCAAAATTCTATATGCTTTTTTAAATTTTCACTATAAATTCTTTTTTCATAAGTTCTTTTTTGACTTTTTTTACGAGTATACTCTATTTCAAAATCTTTTTCTGTCAGTTCAGGAAGTTTATCCTCGCCTAGCTCTTTTCGTTTGTCGTCAAGCCAGTTTTTTATCGAATTTTCTACAATGTATTTTGTTATATATTTTGGTGTGTAAAAAATACCGTCTTTTTTACGTTTCCCTTTTTTCTTGTCAAATTCTTCCCCATTTAATTCTTTTTTCAAATCCTCTATATCGCTTATAGATTGCTCAAAAATATGCCCCAAGATATTTTCATTCAGTTCAGAGTCAAAATCATATTCAGATATTTTTTTCATTTCTTCAAAAACTTCATTATCGACATAAAGTCCATCCAAAATATCATCATTTTTGAATAATCCACCATTAAAACGAGGAATATTTTCTCTTGAATTTCCTATGTCTATCCATCTACACAATGATGAAAAAATTTCAAAAATATTTTCGATCTTTTTTCCTTTTTCCAAAGTTTTATGAAAAATATTATTTGGCAATAAGCCTTTGTCTTCACAAAAGCAGATAAACAAGAATCTATCCAATAATTTTTGAACTTTTTCAATTATCGTATTTTCATTTACTGCAGGATTATTTTTTCGCATATTTTCAAAGATATGTAATCTAATAGCTTTATATTCATTATAAAATTTCTTCTCAATTTCAGATTGATTTTTCTGATATTCTTCAGAAAGTTCTATTGTTTTTGCCTTTTTCTTTTCAGTTCCTACCAAAGCATCAAATGAAAGAATATAAATAAATTTCTTAAATTCCAAATCATCTTTTAATTTTTCAAGAAAAAACACTTGATATTCTGTCATATCATTTGACCTGTAAAGCCGTATTTCCTTATAGTTTGAAACTATAACCCACTGACAGTTCTTTCCGTATTTTGGAGCATAATTAAAAGCCTGTTCTACAGGCGTTCTTGTATCACTGGTTCTTTTCTGCCTTACATCTAGCGAAACTTTCGCACCTTTCAGTTCAATTACAGCCCTGACATCTTTTTTTCCATCTGCATCAAAAAATCCCAAAACTCCATCAGCCTTTTGCCCATCTAACTTTGTTTTAGTTTCTCTTTCCAAATTCCATTCATTTTTTCCATCCGATTTATTCACAGCCCTCAAGACAGTTGTAAAAATATCATATAAAAATTCTCCTTGAAACTCTTCTTCTTTCGATTTATCCAGAACGCCATTTTCAAGATTTTTTATCCATTTATTTAGCGCTTTTCTTCTTTCAGAAAAATTATGTTTACTTAAATCGATTTCTTCTTCAGCCTTTTTAGCCAATATTTTCTGATTAAATAAATTATTCACAGAATTTTTTCACTCCTTATGCTCCATAAATTATTATATACCTACATTCTATTAATTTTTCCATTTTTTGTCAATTTAATTTATAATAATATACTCAAACCTATTTAAAATTAAACTACTAAAAATTATATTGATTTAGGGTTT